>Ga0056128_1001963_pt1 | contig 23924 bp, 17 predicted proteins | sample WorMetLIZISLAND2_FD_71113 | JGI IMG/M metagenome (GOLD analysis project Ga0056128, IMG submission 71113) | Marine gutless worms symbiont microbial communities from Max Planck institute for Marine Microbiology, Germany - Olavius geniculatus... ... | reverse complement strand
ACCCGCTTAATATAGGCCCAGAAAACACTGCAATAGGCCTAATGCTAATTTAACTAATCGTAGGCCTATTATTGCAGTTAGCCTATTATAGCCCATTTTGTCCCAAATTTCGTTCCCATTTCAACGAGGGTCAATCGAGGAAAAATTCGATTGGGAGTATTCGGTGGCCCATCCACAAAACCCCCTTTTAGATGCAAAAATCTCGCAGATATCTCTTACACAAAGCGAGTTATAGCCAATTTTGTCCCTATTTCGTTGCCATGGCAACGGGGGTCGGCCGGGAAAAATGCAATTGGCAGCATTCCATGGCCCATCCCCGAAAATCCCCCTATAGGCAAAAATCTCTTACGCAAGCCAAGTTATAGCCAATTTTGTCCCAAATTTCGTTGCCATGGCAACGGGGGTCGGTCGTGGAAAAATGCAATTGGCAGCATTCGATGGCCCATCCCGAAAACCCCCCTATAGGCGCAAAAATCTCGCAAAAAAATCTCCTACGCAAGCCGAGTTATAGCCCATTTTGTCCCAAATTTCGTTGCTATGGCAACCAGGGAGGGTCCGAGGTAAAATTAAATGACACCATTAGATTTGCCATCCCCGAAAACCATACCCTAGAACCAAAAATTACGACTCTATCTTATACACAACCAAAGTTATGACCATTTAAAGAATTGTTTAATTTTCCCCATAGGCGCCATTGTAATTTTTTTGATTTTTGCAAATAAATACGTTAAATATTAAATTTTAATTTTTTTAACCTTAAAAAGACACTTCCTTGTGCAGAACCGCGTCGTTTGACATATTAAGCGTAAAAATCCCTTAAGGGGTCTGACCTGTGGGTGCGCGGAAGAAAAAAAAGCGTATATATAAATAAAAATTTTTGCGTATATTTCACCCATTTGCCAAGAAGCCCCCCTTGGAGGAATTTGCATAAAATTTTGCATGACAGGTCCACTCTCCGATGTAATCAACCGTGCCAAATTTTATCTCAATCGGGTCAGGGGTTTTGATTCTGTGGGGGTCGAATTTTTGGATTCTCCATAAGAAAGAGAAGTCGCCGTTAATAAAGGGCTTGAACTACCGTTCAGTCTGTGATGAAGTTGATTTTTGTAAACAATGGGCAACATATAGTAGTAGTTTGTGTTGTATATATGAAAAAGAAGCATTGGCATTCAGTGTACATTGGTTGTCGCAGGTTGTGGCACATCATCAGGACTTGCTGTCACAAGCTACTGGCATTGAGACCCTCGATGGTTAGTAGCTTCGCGCCTACGATTCGAACTTCTGTTTTGACATATGGTGCACTATAAATGCAGACTGCTTACTTACTTACTTACTTACTTACTTACTTACTGCTTGGTTACCAGGTCGTCGGGCTGATGATTAGTTGTTGACGAACATTACTATTGACTAGCGTTCAGAGCCAGCCAGCTTTTGTGAAAATAATTTTCGGTGATATCAAGACTTTAGACGTTTCAGAAGGTTTAAAATTGATGGATTTGTCTCAGTACTGGTATTTTCTTTTAGGCAGTAATACATTGTCATTGACTGCTCTCGGCTTGTTTGATCTATTTGTTTTTCGATACCAGTATTTGTTTCTAGTTCTAAGTTTTCTTTTGCTCAGTTTGACAACTTTGATGTAAGATGTGCGGTATTGGTTGAGAATTAACTGAACTATTGCCACCCATCAGTGGCAACTATAATGTTTTTATTTCTCATTAGTATGTGTTTTTTTGAGTGGATTTACAAGTGGTGTGGTCGGTCAATACCTTCAAGACGCCTATAAACATATTTTTGCTTCGCTGACTACGAGTATCAATGTGCATAGACCAGACAGTAGGACATGTCATTCAAGTCCTTGTAATGATTCGCATCATATTACAGCACTTTAGTAATTGCCACTGCTGTTACTATTGATTATTATTGTTCTGTCTGCCCATCAGTTTGTGTACTTCTATATCTGTAGGTGTGCTTCACATGATGCAAACAAGAATTCAGTCTTTGCTACTCGCTGTTGAGAGGTACACTTCTATATGTATTCTTAGAGAATTATTTGGACTGGAAGCATTTGGTTTTTTGAAGCATCAGATTTGAACAAGTCGGATGTAAAGTTGATAGAGGTTTAGCGTAGCACTCTTTTTTGATGAAGGTCGAGGAAACTGTACAAACCGTGCAGCTTTAAAGACCAAGTCGCACGAAAAAAACAATATTGGCTAAATATGTGTAAAATGTAATGCTAGTTAATAATACGCTGATCAGTCGAAAGAAATACATCACTTTACATTAATTTCAATAAAAATAATGTTGTGCAAACGGAATGATGACATCACCTACTACGCTTTGTTTATAGCATGTATCGCAGCGTGCGAGAAAGCTTCACACCATGAGCTGGCCGTAGCGTTGATGCAGCGCGCACTTAGACAGGAACTCGCTTGCATTTCGGAAGCGAAAGTCAGAATCTGTCAGCGATTGGTGCAATGGAAAGGGCAAACAGTCAGCCTACTTACGATATGACAGCGACTTTTCAAAATGCAAGCAGTTTTTTCGCCCGGTACCGCGCTCCATCGACGCTGCTGGTGTCAAATTTTTTGATCAGAATTTCTCAAACGCTATGTTGACACTAATAGTAGTAAGTGATGTCACAGTTTCATCACATTTGTTTACTTTGAACTTTATTTTTACAGTATAAAGATAACACTGGGAAGAGGAATATTAATAAGTATTGAGAGATTAACATTTGATAAAGCCAATTAGCGCTTTATAACAGTTACGTAAACCGATGCAACTTGGACTTTAAGAAGACTTGGGGTGAAGTTTTGGCCAGTGCTGTGACGATGCACAGGTTACTGAGGTTAATGATTAGCTAAAACTGAGAAACATTAAAGAAATTAGCAAATGTCACGCCATATGATAGCCTCATTATATTCACAATTTTACACAGAGGGTAAAGTCATTAAACAGTGTTTATGTATCTGTCTGTTTTTCTGTTTATGTGCAGAATTCGTAGTCGAGTTGTTGAGCCGTACAACAAGATTGTAACGCGGACAATGCAGCTTCGTCGTCTTCAAGTTTTATCACAGTTTATTATTTCATCATCACTATCACAAACTCCAAGTGCTGTGTCCTCAGTCTCAAAATTTGCTAAAACTTTTAAAAGTTTTTTCGAAGATTTTTCTGCGCTAGGTGACTCAAATTTTCCTGTTCAAATTCTTCATGATGTTTTATGAATAAGTTTTTCTTAAGTCTTTAGCTGAAGTTTACCAATCAGATGCGCTAATAACAGACTACATGATATTAGATTTTACAGTTATCAAACTCTGTAGCAGTAGCTTAGGAAAGTTTACGTCTTATTCATGGTTTTGTAGCAACACCGTGTAAATGCTATATGACGTTAAATATTGCATGATGTCGACCAAGCAAGATGTTTATAATATTCTATCATTAGTATTACGTGAGTTTTTGTTCTGAGTCAGGGTTACTGCTTTTCTAAGTGTCTTTTCAAGATTTTCCTAAGATTTTTTTTGTAAAACTTATTAGATTGTGCATTTTTTTTCTGGCACAAAAATGTTTCTGATGTCTTTCTAGGATACAGTTGTTGGATGCCTGTTTCTAGTGATTTACAGCATTATCTGTCCTAGGAAGCCAGTACCTGTTTGCAATTACCTGGGTTCCCTGACTCCGTTTTTACGCGCAACAGCAGCTACTGCTGTAGTGCATCTTAGCCATCATAATTCTGTCTGTCTGTCTGTCCATCCATCCGTCTGTCACATGGGTGGATCAGTCAAAAACGGTGCAAGCTAGGATTACCAAATCTTTACCGTCGGCTGCCTGGAAGACTCTAGTTTCAGGAACCATAAAGCTTTTCCATAAGTTTGAAGGTGGTCACCCCGAATGAGATCGCTAAATGAGAGGGGGTAGGGAAAATTTGCGATATCCAGCTGATACGGCATTGGCTGAGTGAGATAGGTCACACCCTCTGGTGAGTATGAGTAAAACACTATAGACACCATGGCCGCTGGTTATCTGGCGGCCTCTGGTGACTGACTTAGACTTTGTTTTACTGGGCTTTCAAACATGCACTGCGGCTGTTGCATGTTTGCTTTAGCAGGGCTTTTCTTGTGGCTTCCCAGCAAGCCAAGGAAAAATGACAGTTAAGTGACACGTAGTCATACACAGTCATCTAGTTACTCGGTGATACCCAACATTTTTGCCACAAAGTTAAGTTTTTCGTATCAAACGTCTATGATGCATCTATGATATTAAATATGTATAGGTCTGATCGTCTGTCAACCAAAAAAATGGCTGGTGTTGAATTTAATTGCACTACAGCTGCAAGATGTGCGATTTTCATCAGTTTTCATCGGTAATCATTGCAAGAAAACGGGTACCAATTACCCGGATTTGGAACCGGGTAATAATTTTGGAACTGGGTCCTGGTACCCGGTTTTTGATACAAATCACTACCTACGGCTTTCTGTATCTGTCTGTGCAGGAGACATGTGACTTGCTGCGTCAAGTGATACGCATGATGCACGTGAGTAAGAGACTTCGCGGTCAGCTACAGGGAGGCACACGTGAGATCACCAAGGCTGCTCAGAGCCTTAACGAACTTGGTCAGTAAGTCTGTCTGTCTTTGTAATTAAGTAATTACGTACCAATTTATATAGCACTGAAATCTCACCAGAGAATCAGGGTGCACTGGAGAGGGGTGCTAGGGGGCAAGATAAGTGGACTGAAAATAATAAGTCTTAAGATGACGTCTGAAGGACGCAAATTTTTGAGGTTGACGAATATGAATTGGAACTGAATACTAATCATATTTGTATAGTGCCAAAATGCGGAGCTACAGAGGCGCTGGAAAGCTACAGAGGCTAGTATGCTTGCGGTGTGAAAACTCGAAATGCACGGGAACCAAAAGACAGATTATGGTGCCGAACATTTGTGTCTGTCTTATGGCCTGTTCACATCGTTGATGATGGTGCAATGCAGCATCGCCGCCTTACTGCTCAGTGAACACGCGTTGACGCAGCCCAGTGACAGGCCGCTGGAGCTGATGGCATTCGAACGTCGCGCCTCATTGTGCTTGAATATCTGCGCGCCATGCCGTCGTTGACGTAGTGGCCGCCACAGCCGGTAACTAAAAAGAGTTTTCCTGACACTCCGGGCAGGTGTAAAGTCATGTCTGTTTAAAGCTAGCAGCTCGTCTTTTGTGTATATAGCGGAGGTTAAAGTCCAACCAGCATACTGACATCGTGGATTTTATGCACGATGAAAACTGTATCTTCTGGCCGTGATCCATCTGTGAAACAGTAAAACAAACATACCGCAACAATATGTGAACAAAGCGCTGCTGCAACACGGTTCGTGACAACAACTGTATTCCCGCACAGAAACGTCAGAAATGAGCAAAATATAAATGACGAAAACGTACGTGTATCTCACGCCGAAGCGCACACACTCATAGATTTAAGCTTGCAGTGCTCATGTATTGATGTCTCCATAGAACTGCTCCGCCGTACTTGATGGACAGTTGTACACTCACAGCAGAAGTCACTGGCCATCAACATCTGTGTTCTGCCACTCAGCGGAAGTTGGTCATACTATCGACTGAACAGTTTCGGTCGTCGGCGCTTTTCTGTGGCGGGCCTGTCGACTTGGAATTCGCTGCCAGACAGTCTTTGTGACCCAAAACTGAGTCTCAATACTTTCAAACGTCAGCTGAAGACATACATTTTTGCGAAATATTGATGACAAAATGTATTAAGCGCATTAGAGATCTTTTTGAGTATGCGCTATATACATTTACACTTTACTTACTTTACTACGATGCCGACGAAACTAAGCTCAGCTGTTGTTGGGTTGAGTTGAGTTGAGTTAGCATGCCATCGTAGGTGTGAACTTGAATTGCTGTAATGCAACTCTGTCTGAATTTCATGGTCAAAGGTCAAGGTCATGGGATCCGATTTTTGGATTGTGCGATAGGATTATGCTGCTAATAGCTGCTGCTGGGCAGGCTAGATAGGTTGATAGCTATTGGCCAATGCTGGCATCATTGCTGTAAATATCACAGCATGCTACAGCAGGTGCTGTGGATAGATTTAGTCTTGGACAAAGTTTGACAGTCTAACTGATATTGATGCTGTCTATGCCAATAGACTACATGTCATCGACGGTGGATCTGAGTGGTATAGACGTGGTAGATGCTGACAGAAGGTTTATCAGACAAGCTCGCCAGGACGTTGAACTTCAAGCTCACAAGATGCTGGAACAAGGCATTGAATCACAGGTTTGTTTGGCTCTGTGCAAATGCTACCTGATTTATCATATTACACATATATTATTACTCTGTTGTATGTAGCAATTTATTGGGGATTAAGTTACAAAATTTTATTTAGATTTGTTTCGATTTGACATTCTTATTGTGCAATGTCCATTGTCAAGGGGGTTACTTTTTTCCAGACACATTTCAGAAGTGACTTGTTAACATAATGGTAGGATGTGTTAAACTAACGATGAAGTGGACATGGGTTTGACTGCCAGTTCAGTCGCTGTCTGGTGGTTAGTACTAGGATGGATGACTGTCTGCAGATAGGTATAACCAACATCAAGGTCAACTCAGCCTTCCATCCCTCTGTGGTAGGTAGATTGAGTACTGGCTTAACTGGTGGGTGCATTCCCTTGAGTCAGTTGGCAGGTGTGATCCATTATGGCTCCATAACTCTTGAGATGGCTTTCCATGAAGAATTACCAGTATGCACACTTTCAACTTTTAGCATAACGTTGTGATGACATGCAAGCTGCTGTATCTTGCATATCACGTGCTAGTGAAGTGAAAGACAAGTTGTATTTTGTGTGTGAAGTCATGCACGTGACAGACCAGCTGTTATTTGTGTTAGAATCAGACGCAGGTAGCAACAGCCCTGCAAGTGTTTCTACACCTCGGCAGTTTGCAGTCGACCGTTGAAGCAGTTGTCACAGCCGATAAAGAAGGCTTGCTGCGTGACATTCAGTCAGCTCTTGACGTGAACACACTTACGCACCAGCAGTCGGCTGACAGGAGAGGTAATTCTGCCATTGGACATTGCCAGCTAATTGGTTACCGAGTATTGTGAATGATGGTTTTAATGAAAAAGAAAGATTACTAATATGGAAATCCTAAAGTAATGTCAAGAACAGTTGTGGTAAGAAATTGATTGTCAGTTGAGCTGAGTTGACAGTCAGATTATAGGCTTTAACTGTCTGTAAAGTCTTATTGATGTTTAAATGTTTATGCAGTAAATTAATTCTTTCGTTAAGATAGTTCTATTTTTATGGTTTGATACATTTGGTGAATAAAGATGTATATATAATTTGTATATGGAAGGTAACAGGATCTTTGCCTTCGGAAATTATTTTCACATTCACTGTGAGATATCCAGGCTAAGACTGACTCACTAAGACAACACAACACATGACACAAAAAATTTGTCAACCACGGATAGATATTTATTGGTCAAGATTAGTTAACATGCAACGATCGGATATTGGACATATTGTAGCTATTTAACTATTAAAATAAAAATACTTGTAAAGTGTTTTGAAACAGCAATTGAAAGAGCTGACTGATATCGAGGTATGAATCAATCACTAATATAGTGTTATGTATTGATGCTGTTAGGTGTAGTGCCTCCAGGCCGTGCATCTGGCATCTCACTGACTGGTAACACGGCTTCATTTCGTGCCAGTCTCTGGACCAACCTGGAAAAACTTGCTGACAGCATCTACACTATTTACTCACAGGTCAGACATGGACAGACAAACAGAAAGAGCCAGACAGAGACATATATCAGAGTTACGTAACAGTATTCAAGTCTATGAAGTCGTGGCAGATTTTTTTTCATGTATATTATATTTGCGATGATTTCTCCATTGTGGAAGGCTTCTGGTTTGTAAAATGTACTCCTGACTGTAATAACTGTTTAAAGTTAACTTATGGGTATCAGCTTAACTTAATTGCATTAGTTAATCTTGATCGACAGATCTGGTTGGCAGGCATTTGAATGGGTTGGCTGATAGGTAAACTGTCTCGGTTAACAACCAGCCAGTCTGGTGAGCTCAGCCTGGCCATCTCTCTATGGGTAAGCACAATGAGTACCAGTGAAAGTTCGAGCGTAAAGAGGCACACCGTGCGATGCATTGGCCCCATATCTGTGGTTTTGTATGTAAACTGGCGTCTGGCTGAGGGCTAAGTGAATGGCAATTCATGTCATCCTATGGGCCTTGTGGTACTGGAAAGACTTTTACCTGCCTTACTTGGATTAATTTCAGACAAATGAGCAGATAAGAAAAAGCTGAGTTTGTGTACATGTTTGTCTCTTTCGATGTCTCTGGTTGTTTTTTTTGTGCATTTGTCTGTCTGTCTGTACCATAAAACTGCTAATAGAAGCACCCGGCTTCTAATAAAACATTGTCAACTTGGCATACTAGGGTAATACCCTTTTTCTATGGATAGCATGTGAAATACTGTTATTAGAATAAAATTTAGAGTGAGTGTATAAGACTACTGCACATACTACTAATCACTACTACTATTGCAACTGCTAGTACAATTACATCAAGAACAACTACTACTACTACTTGAACGTTCAGCTTATATTGGAGACCCAGCTTATGTTAGGGACCGGGACCCGGCTTTTATTTGAGACCCGGCTTCTATTAAAGCATTATCTCAGACTCCCAGCTTGTACGAGAGACCAGGCTATTATATGAGACCCGGCTAATTGTATTAGCAGTTTTATGGTATGTTTGTATTGGCATTTGGCTGTCTGTGCTTATGTAGGTGTTACACTTACAGAAAGTTCTGATGAGAAAGCGTGACCCGGTTACACATGTTGTCTTCATTGATTTACTTATTGACTCCAAGGTACAGTCGTTTTTCAGTTCGTTATACACGTGTGCACAGAAGCACTGAAGTTGGTTAGTTACACACGTTGTCTTCACATATTACATGATTATCATTGGAAACGGTGCGTTTATATCGCTGCCAAAGAGGTAATGTTTTTGCTGGACTTTGTTTGTCTGTCTATTTGTCTGTGTGTTAGCAAGATAACTCAAAAAGTTATGGACGGATCTTTCTGAAATTTTGACGTTATGTCGGGAATGGCACATACTACCAGTGATTCAATTTTGGGGGGTGATCCGGAAGGAATTTTGGATTCTGGATCACTTTGAATTTTTCGTTACCATTGCTTTCAATGGGGCATAAGGGAAACTGCTGCAAAACTGAAAATGGTGCTGCCACCTAGCAAACAACATTGCCTTGGCGGAGGTGTGCGGGCTCTGACTGCTTTCTAGTTGGGACAATAAAATTGGTGATTTTGTGTGTTACATGATGGTGGTTTTATTGTAGCAGGCATGGGGCAATTGTCCACCCACAAAATTTTAGCTTGTCTGAAAATTTTTTTCTTGTCCAAAAATTTTAGGTACAAAATTTATGGCTAAAGATTCCCCATTTTGGGGAAATATGTTCACAAAATTGAAATTTTGAGCACTTATAATCTTTTTCGGTGGAAATTTGCAGCTGTTTGTTGGAAAATTGCAACCTCATTCAACTTGTTTTAACTAGAGTTGTCAAATTAACGCATTAATTAACACACGTTAAAAAATCAACATGGATTGAAATAATTAATGCACATACATAAATTTAGGTTAATTTGCTAAATTCCGTGAAGCAAAAGTTTCAATATTCCGTTAAACTGCAGTTATTTGACAGTCGAATGAATTTAAGTAACTAAACTGTAGTTGCCATCCTATCACTACTGTAAATAAGTAATTATTTTGATGACAGGCTAATAGATTTCTTTGCTAGCCATGATGGCAGTTATTGTTGATTATACGTTTAAAATGTGTTTTTAACTTTCTATGTTCTACTGGCAGGTCCTTCCAAATGTCAAGGGACCTGGGGTAACTTACCCCCTACGCTCTCTCTCGACAGGCCTGGGTGCGTTAATAACGCGTTAATTAATGCATTAAAAAAATTAACACTAAAAAAATTAACACTTTGACAGCTCTAGTTTCAACCCACGATGCCGCTGCACATGATAGTTTTTCATTGGTTAACAGAATCTGCCAAAATTGTCCAGTCATGTTATCGGCTTCAGTTTTGATTAGTATGGTATGAGCTAGTGTATATGTGTGCATGCATTGTACATGTGTGTTTATAGGGAGAGGTTGGCGGTGGGGTGAGGAATCTGGTGCAGGATCTGTGGAAGTTCATAACTGAATCATTGACACGTGAATTCAATCAGACGGCTGATAGTAAGTAATGCTGCGGTGTGGTTGTCATTCACGTTGCTGTACTTGCTTTTCTGTGTTAATTAGCTTGGTGTGTTTAGTAGTGATTGTCAACTTTTTAACGTTTAATGTGTATATTTTATGTGTGTTAGTGTATTTAGCAGTAATAGTTTGTATTACTTAGAAGAGGAAGAAGAAGACAAAGAAGAATAAGAAAAGGTTTTGCATATGCAGCTAGGCCCATTGCATGGGAGCCCGTCTCTTTTTCGGCACTTTTGAGCCGGCAAGGGTGGAACTCAGTTAAGCTCGTATACGACTCTGTTCTGTTACGCAAAACTCGCTGTTTCTTCCCTAGCGGCGGCCGTAACCGCTGTTTGTACTTATTTTACCATCTCATCGAGGATAGAAGGCTGTGTCGACCTAGTTGGCTGGCTCCATATTGTAGACAGTCACTCATCCAAGTACTACGGGGGTCGTTTGATAATCAAGTTACACAACAGCGTCATTCTGTTAGTTTTCCAAATGTAAAAAAAATCGGAAATATGCGTTTTGTAGGTAATTTTATTCTGAAGACGTGTAGAAATTTTTTTGATGATGACATCATTATTGTGACGTCATCTGTTCACAGAAAACAGTCTACACGTGTATTACTTTTCTTACCAGTAATCTATCATAACTCGCAAGTGACAAGCAGCATAGGAACGAAAAAAAAGAATAAACTTAACAAGTTACTGCCAGCTCTTTAAATGCTAAAGACTAATGTTTCATTTTTCGACATATCGTCCGACTTTGCTCAAACATTTGTCCTATCTGTCAGCAAACTTTTGAATGCCTGATGCAAAGAACGATGCTGGCTGGATGCTTACTGGTAGTAATGCTAGTTGCTGAATAGACAGTGTTTGGTTGCCAGGCAACACGTTTCTGCGTCAGGTGCTTGATGGTGAATATCCTAAGCTGGTGCGTCTTTACAGTGAACTGTGGCGCCGCATCCAGTCGCTAGGTGGCGCTAGCATCGATCAACAGCTGAGTGTAGGTGGCGCCACTGAGCCAGCCGACAGCAGCATGACTGTTGATAACACATCGGCCATGCTGTCACTGTCATTGGACGACAACGACTATGAGTTAGTATTTTTTCTCTTAAGTTAGTATTTTTTGGCCTGCCCAGAAACGATAGTTTTAATGCATTAAAAAATTTGGGGGCACAGCCCCCCTTTAGCTTTACTGCAGATGTTTATTTTTTATTTCCAACGCAAAATCTCGGAGATGCGTCGGCCAATCGGCGCAAAATTTTGCACAGTGATCAGTACTAGCCCAAATTTTATAATGCTGGTACAAAATTTCGGGGGTGCACCCCCAAAAAATTTTAGGGGCGAAAAACATGCAAAAAATATGGCCTTATTTCAGACGACTTCAAAGTTCGGCGGCGAATATTTCCGGATTGGATGAATATATTCAAAATCGGACGAATATTTGATCTACTGCGATTCCTCCCGCGTTAGGTGAAACAAGTCCCGCGAAGTTTGGTCCAGTAACCTTGGAGATCTCAATGTGAAATTGTACCCATCTAAAGCTTCTTTTTCGGAAGACCATATTTCAGCCCCTAGGGGGTGCTGCACCCCCAAATTTTTACACGCGCCAGAGAATGACCAATTCTTACTAGTGCACCCCCCATTGTGGACGAGGGTCCCCCTTACAATTTTTTTCAAAGGGGGTCCAAAATTGGCTTAAAATATAGCATATTAGCTGCAAAAACTTTGGAGCCAAAGAGAGTAGCTTCATGAAACTTTTCCGCTTGACCTGCTGCTAGTAAGTAAGTAAGTAAGTAAAGTGTAAATTTATACAGCGCATACTCAAAAAGATCTCTAATGCGCTTATGCGGGTGATAACGTGGGTACAACTTTTGGGGGGCACTGCCCTCTTTAAATTTGGTAGGGCAAAAAACGTCCAAAATTTAGTACGTTTTACGACATCTTTCGATCTTAACTTCGAATATCTCTAGTGGTAAATGGCATTATCAACCACAATCTCTTCCGCATTGAACAAAAAAATTGATGAACTTTGGTTCACTAACACCAGAGATTATGCGGCTAATGTTACCCACTCTAAGTCAACATGGCGCATTTTGCTTATGCTAATGCATTTGAGTGCGGGCCACATCACTTTGCTACAGGCGGAATTTCACCCCCAAATTTCTAGTTTGTCTTATTGAGGCTGATGTCATGTGTAAAAATTTTTAAAAATTATCTGCGGTTGTTGTGTTATGTTAAATGTAACCATACTGTGTTCAAAAGTTTGAACAAATATTGCAAAAACATTTGTACAAATGTTTGAAATAGGTCGAGTTGTCGGTGCAGGGCCATGGGTGTGTGGCTAATTGTCAGTGTTTGTCCAGTTGTTGGCTGTCAACGCGTGAGTTTAGTAAGTCTTTAAATTGGCACACCCATTTCAGTCTGCATGTTTATTTGTTTGTCCGTCATCCTGTCTGCAGGTCTTGTGTTCACAGCTTGCTGCATCGATGGTGATTTTGCCTACCCGCTTCTATGCTTCTATGTCTCTGTCTGCCTCTCTCTTTGCCAGTCTCATTGTGTTCAAGGTGGCCTACCTTTCCAAGTCTTTGTCTCTCGTCTGTTTGTATGTTTGTGTGTATGGTTGCATTCACGGACATGTAGGAGTACAAGTCCGGGTTTCGATTCACTGCTCGTACTCTATCCAAGTCTCTTCGTGTCTGTCTGTCTGTATGTCTGTCTGTCCATCTGTTTGTAGCGGTGAGACTGCCCTGAGGTCTACTCTGAGTGTCTTTGAGACGGCCTACCTGTCTAAGTCTTTGTCTCGTCTGATTGATCCTATCAACCTGGTCTTCTCCAGCAGCGTGGCAGCTCCACCCACTGATGAGGAGATTGACGGCATTGTCAAGGTCATCTCAAGGTCAGTCTGTGACACTATCTCTCTGTCTTTGTATATGTCTCTCTTTGTCTCTCTGTCTATATCTGTTTAGTGGACTGTTATCTTGAACTAATGATATCAAATATGTTGACATGCCATCTGCCAATAATGTTATTTTTATATTAGCTCAATAACCTTGATCTCACCAGGTTTTTATTGAATGCTTTTAACAATTTATGGTGCTAAATGACCTATTATGTGCTGATATGTCATTTAAGAAACTATTCGCTCACTCAGCATGTATGCAGTGGTTCATTTAGTTGCCGTGCGTCATATGCACTACTGCACTGTGCCTAGTGTGAGATATTTATTATTCTGTGCAGTTTCTGGAACAGTTCGCTAAGGCCTTAATGGCTGGTCTGAAGCCTTGATGGCTAGCTTAGCAGTTTAAACCATGAAGCCTTTAAGCTAGCGGCAGTCCGGACTGCTAAGCCTTAGTGGCTGGCTTAGCAGTTCAGATCACTAAGACATCTGTCACTGGTAGTAATTTTTAAGACCCGAAAGCAACAACTTTTACACGATTTATAACGACATACGATAAACTACCATTTTCCCATGGAGTTCATTAGTGACTCTTATAGTACACTGTATAACTAATATTCACTCACTGATTGTCACCAGTGCCATTATGACGACTGACGAGGGAGGATATGTGTACTCATGCTGGCGGCTCTGCTTGCAGCAGTGTGAGCACAAGATATTGTTTATTTGCAGAAGCGGCTCGGTACCTTAGCGGTCCGTCTGGGTCCGCTAACTTATTGGTTGGTTTCAGTCTGATGCCTTAACAATGGCGGTGAATGGTGGCACTTCCGGGCGGACTAATTCTATGGATGTTTTTGACTTTTGGTAATCTTGACCAACCTTTGACTTTTTGAATTTAAAATTGCACAACGGTTACCTTTGCTCTGGCAAACGTTTACACTGATGTTGGTTTTCGTGTGCTTTTTCGCTATTTTTGTAACATTAGGATAGTGCGAAACATCCTCGTGTTCTGATGTGCCATTACGTATGTCTCTACAGTGAGTGGAGTATTGCTAGCATTGATTCTCGATTGGCGGTGTCAATGTCTAAGAACATTGCAAAGACCGTTGTCTTCTTCTGCACCAAGTCAGAGCAGATGGTAATGAACTAGTCTTCCATTTCATTGCTCTCACCCGATTCACTTATCATTCACGTTGCTGCTACTTCTTTGTGTAATCATAATTGTCACAGCAGTGTTTATGGCACTGTTATCATGGCACAGCCATTGCAAAAGTTTTCGTCGTTCATCTGATTAATGTAGAAATGCACTGGGTGGCCACCGACCTTTCAGTCAAGCCACTTGGCGGCTTGAGCCACCGATTCACCTAAACTGGCAGACAGTACTGCATATACCATCGCCATTTATTGCTACTCCAACCAAATGCTTATTTTATTCTATTATCCTTGGAGGGTAGAAATCAATTTTGGTGGTTGGTTGTGCTTTAGATGGTTTTTATTGCCTGCATCGTCTAACTGTCAATGTGCTGTTGAATAATATCACTTTTTTATGATTTTTGCTGTTTTCGATGTGTCACTCATTGCATGTTGCCGTTAAAAAGTGTATAAACTGATGTTTTGTACATTTATATTTGCTGTTTTATTACAATAACAAAGTTTTTATGTTGATGGTCAATTATAAACCATCTGCTTTCCACGGCCATCATTGAACCTTAAATATTTTTAGGTCATGCAATCACCTGTTTAAGTACTGACTGGGCCCGTTGTAGATAGAGTAACTTCACTGAGTATGTTTGCCTGTGTCTGCATGTCTGTGTATTCCTATGTCTGTCTGTCTGTCTGTATGTCAGCTGGTGACAGACACGGATGTCAGCTGTCAAGTGATTGCTCCAGCTACATCAGCTCAGATGCTCAACGCAGGAGTTGTCAATTCCTTGTACAAGTTCCACCAGGCTGTCAGCAAGGTCTCCTCTGTCTGTTTGTGTATCCGTTCTCTCTATACAGAGTTGTCGCCAATCCTTGACCATTTAGCTGGCCATTTTAATACACTGCATTACAGATCTTACAAGACCCATACCCTGTCTGTTTCGTACAGGCTCCTAAGTTGAAAACAAACAGGCACGGGAAAGCCAAACTTGACATGAACATGTCTCAGGAGTAACCAGCGTTCATTTTTATTTCGTCGATCTTATGGCGTGTGACTGTTTTGAACTCTCTGTGTTTTTGTCTTAGCGTTTTATTTTTTGGTTTTTATTTTTTAGTGTTTCTACGTGTTTTTATCGTGTTGTAACATGTTCTTGAAGTGCAGTTTGCACTTATACCATGCCAATTAGTTCGTAGTGATGATGATGATGCTAATTGTCATTTCAAAGGGTCAAAGATTAAGGTCGCTGGAGGTCAAAGTTTTCCAGAAAATGATGATTATCTTGCGTATCTCATTTTGTTGGTGAATCAAAAGTGAGTGGCTTGGCTGACTGCAACTGCAGTGCAGTTGCCATGCGAAGGACACTGGATCATTTGGGTCAGTTCACCAAGCAGTACAAATTGGTACCGGCTTCACCGCCGGGAAGGTTACGGCAGTAATATGGGGAAGTCTGGCCCTACTCCCATATATAAGGCAGAGATGGGTTCGCCTTTATCGGGTGGCACGTAATACTCTGTGATCCCATACGGCAGGTGAGGCATCTGCGGCACACTGCTGGCTCGGGGCCTTGGAAACGGAGATGAGCACCGCTCGCATCGGTCACAGAGCTGTTGGAGAGCGCTGTTGACTATCGGCGATTTAACCTTAACCTTTAACCTTATTGCATTGTGTTGTATTATATTGTGGTGTGTGTGTCAAGGTGGTGTCACAAGATGTTGGCAGTGCATTGCCTGAAGCTGCTACATTGTCATTCCATGAAGCACTCCAGGTCTGCTCTTTACACAGTAGACTCATTTGCCTTACAGAACTTCTAGGAAGGAACTTTTCCAGGATCATCCTAAGTTGGCAACTTAGTTACACATGCATGTTTCACAAGTTTTTTTCTTACAATTTTTCTTGCAAGTTTTTTTGAATATTTTCCTATTTCTTATCTATCTCAAGTTCATTCTAAGTTTATCTTATTATGCGGAAAGGTTTCTGGCTTTTAAAATATACCGCTGCTGTCATAATTGCGTAAAGTTAACTTTCAGTTACCAGCTTAACTTAACTACAGTGACTAAGGCGTTGGTCTCGATCGACAAAACTATTCCATGCCAGGTCTGAAACTCACTTATGCACTTATGCACTTTTGTAAGTTAAACGATGCCATGGTTCTGTATGTCAGTCAGTTTGTCTGTTTGTTAGTCTGTGGTGGAGTTGATGGCTGCAGCTGTCCAACCTCTGCTTGATTCCATTGCTAGCGCCATGGAAGCCATTCTAATCACTGTACATGACGAAGACTTTTCACAGTAAGTAACTACTCCATGTCTGCTTTTATCACCAGCTCTGATGTTTAAGTAAGTAAGTAAGTAAGTAAGATTATTTAGAAGGTGCAATTTAACAATAACCACAATGCACTGCGCTCTCAACGCCCGAACTAAAATGTTTTCAACTGCCGTTTAAACTGTTCAAAGTTAATGTCAGTTTGTCTCAGTTGAGCTGGCAGACTGTTCCACAGCCTCGGACCTGCAGCAGCAAAGCATCTGTCTCCATAGCTGCTGCAGGTCCTTCTGACGACACATGTCCTTGAGTTGGCAAAGCGCAGCTGACGACGATCTTCGTCGGAGACCAGCTGATAGTCGACGGCCAGGTAATGTGGAGCCATACCTGACAGTGACAAGTAGACCACAGTGGCCATCTTGTAGTCCATCCGACACCGAAAGCCAGTGCAGCTCCTGTAGCGCCGGCGTTATGTGGTCATAGCGTCGAGCCCCCAACACCAAACATGCACCACATTCTGAACAGACTTGCAGCTGGCTCATCAGACCGTCGGTGATGCCGTAGAACATCGAGTTGCAGTAGTCCAGTCCAGGCGACACGAAATAAATGCCTGGACCAGCATCTTGACGGCGTCAGCTGGCATCGATCTGACGAGCGGTCGGAGCTGCCGTAGCTGGTAGTAGACACTGCTACATATAGCGGCCACCTGCGTAGTCAGCGTCAGCTGGCTGTCGACGATGACGCCGAGGTTACGTGTTGTCCCCGAGACGTTGATACTTGCCGACGCCACCGGTACCTCTGAAACGTTGACTTTCGCCAGCTGCTGTCAAAAACCCAACCACATCACCTGGGTCTTGGTGGGGTTCAGTCGAAGTCAGCTGGGCCTTCAACCATGCCTCGACGTCGACGAGACACGCAGTGAGACGTCGGACGGCAGCCTCAGCATCACCTTTGAGTCACCTCATCGTCAGCGTTTAGTGGTTAAAGGTTAAAGGCTGAAGGCAATAGTGTGTATATATAACCTGCCAAATGGCACAGTTTAAATACTTTCGGCACTGTGTTGACATCTGATAGGGATTGTAGGTGAACTCAGTCAGCTGATGCAGTCTGCAACTCTCAGCTGAATCGTTTAAATATAGCAAAATGACAAATGTCAGCATATTGTGCCACATACAGGAACAGCTATGTACCTGGGTCTTCTGTGAAGTTATTGTTGTCAGAAATTTTAACTTTCATTTAGTATAGATCATTTGTTCACTCATACGCAGGCATTTGTAAGCGCTGATACAACTTCACGTGCAACATGCCGTTTTAAGGTACTGTTCCATTTGCATCGATTGTGCATTAGTCCATGCAGGTTGTGTATAGCTGTTAAGTGGAAACCCTCTTTAGAATTTTATAACAGCTGTCATGACAGCTGTGGTTAAATCTCTGGTTATGTGATGGAGCTGGACAGGAATCTATTTCAAGCTACCCTTCAAATCAGCATTGACTAATGGCTAGCTGTCCGACTGGTTAACCGAAAGAACTAGAATTCGACTGATTTTCTGTTTCTTGTGACCTATCAGTAAGCTTCAAAGGATTTTGTCACCAAAATGTCGTTTTTTGTTTGTCAAAAAGTGCACATTTTGTCCAAAATTTTGCCACAAATCCCAAATTTTGCCATTTTTTGCCATCCGAAAATGAGGCCCTTTTAGCATTGTATAGCTATTACTGCTGTTATCTTATTCTATGAAGTCTTGCCGAAACAGTTTGAGGTTTTCGCCTTCCAATTTTCTCAATGAAAAACCTCGAACCTTCATGACTTTGGACTTGGACTTGAACCCACTGGATTCGCACTTATATTGAAAATTTCTTATTCGGTCATTTATTGGACAAAATATTGCTTATTTTATCTGTTTTAGTGTATCTGTGTTTGCACAGCAGTGATTTTTCAAAAAATGGAGTTTTTTGCTTCAGATTTTGCACTTACGGATGAAAGTTTTTTGACACAAAGATTTTCCGACACTTTTTTCGGACAGATAGTTATTAAATTTGGTTAAATTTTGTCCAAAATCAATATTTTTGTCATGACCACATCACTTAGGCCACCTGTTAGCAGTTCATGCTGCTGCTGCTGGTGTTTTTACTGCTGCTAGTACTGTAACTTAACTACTGTGACTATTAATGCTGGTTCTAGTGCTAGTAGTAATATTGGTGTGCAGGAGTGCCGCTGGTGGTGCACGTGGGTCATCAGACGCCGAGACTCGTCAGTGCAGTCTGTACATGAAAGAGTTTGATCAGTTCGTATCACGAGCTGCTGACATGTATCTTTCACCATTTATCTGTAACAACTTCATCATTCACAGGTAAAAACTAGACACCTAGCTAGTAGCCTACTGTTTACCCACCAGTTGACTCAATTAACTACAAGGTTCATCTCAAAAGTTTCCAGCCTAGACATACATGTATTGGGCAACAATATTTTCCACAAGTTATACATCAGTGAAACGTACATCCTTTGCTGACTCATAAGAGTCTGCTGCGAGTATGACGTCATTGTAATTTATGATGCCATAGAGCATGAAATACAAACGATTTTTAGCATCAACAAAAGAGGCTCGAGTCATTCATCATTGTGGATAGCAGACATCACCATGATCGAATTTTAGATTTCAAAATAGATAATAGTCACTGGGGGTCAGGTCATTATTGTAAGCAGTGTGGTCTTATGCCCGGTTTTTGAAATGGGGGTAAACCAGGGTCGTAACTCTCAATCGAGAGTTACGCCCCTGGGTTAAGCAAAAATTGTATATTTGTATGTGTAGCCTACGTCCGGTGGTGTGTCGGTGTATTGAGCTGTTTGTCCAACACACAAGTTTGCTGTGTCCGATGAGCGAGGCTGGTAAACTGCAGCTGGCTGCTGACTATGCCCAGATGGAAGCATCTTTGTCACCTCTCTGTCATAAACTCACCGACCTTGGACGACCTTACCGCATGATCCGCGCTATCAGGTCAGTATTGCCACTCTGCCTGTCTCTCTGTCTGTATGTCTGTCTGTCTGCATAACATGTGGTATAAATTAATCAAATTACCGCAACTTTTTATTACTTGTAGCTAAATTGTTCATGCTTTGTCAATTGCCGTTGCCTTCTGCAGAATAAACAGATGCGAGGAAGTTGTTATATTAGGACACCTCATCACGGTTCGTCGATTTGTCACGTTTTATCTGATATGCATCACTTTTTTAATTTGCCTGTCCATTTTGTTGCTTTCTCTGATGATCACTTTGTTCTGATCCCAAATTATAATGTTTTTAACTGTTTTGTATGCCAGAATTTTTTTTGTCTGTCTATATGTTTTTTTAAATGTTTCTTTAGGTTTGGATATCTCTCTTATGTGCCTGTCTGTCTGTGTGTAGGCCTGTGCTGTTTCAGTCGAATGAGACTCTGGCCAACAGTGATGTCATCGGTGACGTCATACCCTACAGCACGGTGCTACATCTGCTTTATGCTCGAGCTCACCCTGACATAAAGCCACCGTACCAGGTAATAACCTAACTAGTGTATTCCCTACCATGTACACCTAGTTCAACCGTAACTAGCTACTAGCTAATGTGGTTCGTAGTGATAGTAATAGTAGTAGCAAGCGACTATGTTTGAATGAGCTTGTGGGATTTAACAGTATCTGTCAAACAATGCTGATAAATGCATCAACTTACAATCTTATTAATTGATTTGTTGACGTTTTAGCAACTGCTTCTGCATTCGCCTAGACTCTGTTTATAGACTATGTTTTGCCTTCCAATTTTCTCAGTGAAAAACCTCGAACCTTCCCGACTGAGACTGTCATCATGGCATAGCCGCTTCGAGACTTTACGTGATTCATTTGACTGAATGTAGCATGAGCACTAGGTGGCTGCCTACCTTTGGACCAAGTCAGTTGGCTTGAGCCACAGACTGTGGCTTTCAACAAGTTGGGATGTTATTAATCTGGTCCACCTATTTATGCAGTCTTGGGACAGTTGAAATGTTGGAATTGAATAGCGCGTGAGTAGTTGGTGGTCTAAACTGGCAGTTATTTTACAACACTCAGTGTCGCCCATTATGACGAAAGCTGATACTCATTTTTTGAACATCCCATGGAGGATAGAAAGCTGAGTCAACTGGTTGGTTCGTTAGCCGTTGCAAGCTACGATGGTTTACCTGCTAATGCCCGTCCAGTGTTATCTTGCATTTATAGTTTGCAATCGCTCATTGTTATACATGATGCTGTGCATCACGTCTTTGTTGTTGTACGTTTTTGAGCGTATTTGTGTCTGTACGTCTGTCCGTGTGTATGTCTAGTCATTAGATTGGAGTCGCAGTGAATACTGTGTCTGGTTAGACCAACATCCAGCCGAGCGTGACCGACTGTCACTCATTAAGTACGCTCACTTACTTACTTGTTGTATCTCTGTTTCTTTGTCTCTCTCTCTCTCTCTCTCTCTCTCTCTCTCTCTCTCTCTCTCTCTCTCTCTCTCTGTATGTGTGTTTCTCTGTTTCTTTGTTTATTTCTTTCTCTCGCTAATGATTCACCAAAGTTAATACAGTTGATACAGACTGTGGCTTTCAACAAGTTGGGATTTTATTAATCTGGTCCACCTATTTATGCGGTCTTGGGACAGTCAAAATGTTGAAATGGAATAGCGCGTGAGTAGTTGGTGGGTATCTGATGATAACTAGTGAATAGCTACATGTGTGGTCTAGGGACAGTCTGGAGGCTGTGAATAGCTGGGGAATATCTGGTAAGTATTTGGTGGTTTGGTAGTTTCATGGGGTAGCTCATCACTCATCAGTCTAGTGATCGATCATTAGAGGTCACGGGAGGCTTTGTTTCGGTGTATCTAGAAATATATATGTGGATGTGAACCAGACTGAAATGATTGTTGCGTGTGGACTATTTCGTATTTTGTATATTATGTGTGATGTCATGTTATTCTGTATGTGCAGTTGCTACTTTTATGTTCGTATATTATTTAACTATCAGCTATCGTTTTTATTAAACCCGAGTTGAGTTGAGTAGCCAGCACGCTGCCACATAATAATCCTGGGCAAGTTGTTTACACACATGTACCTCTGTTCACCAAGCAGTATGATTTGTTACCAGCCTGACCACCGGGAAGCTAATGGCAGCATATATCTGAGTTGTGTTTGCACTTACTGCTGGCTCGGGGCCTTGGGAACAGAGACGAGCTCCATTCGCATTGGCCACAAAGCTGCGAGAGAGCGCTGTTGACTATCGGCGATTCACCTTTCATCTTATCTGGTCCATTGGTCCGTGTGTGGTCCAGGTGTAGCGAATGTGGAAACTGTGAATATCTAGTAAATAAGTAAGTAAAATGTAAATTTATATAGCGCATATTGTTAAATTAACCTCTAATGTGAATATCTGTGAATAGCTAGGGAATATATGCGTGAATATCTCTACTCTGTTGATTTGTGTGTGGTCCAGGGGCAGCCTGGAGGCGTACGTGCAGTCAGTGACGTCACGCGGTGGTAAAGAGTTTTCACCGGTCTACCCAGTCATGCTGCAACTACTGCAACGAGCCATGCAGCTAATACATGACTAGCCACCACTACCACTACTGCTGCTGCTAGAATACTATGTGTACTACTAAAACTTTCCGGATTCACCAAAAGTTCACACCATTTCACGGACATACATTTTTTTACCCAAATTTACAGAATTTTTGCAAAAAATTTTCTTTTTGCAAAAATTTCATATTTTGGTGTTCTGTCAGTGTAAAATGTTTTGACAGACAGACACTTCATTGTGCGAAGGATGGTCAAAAAGTTTTGACCCTTGACATATTAGACTAGTTTTTTTCACAGTCTGTATATCAGTGAAATGTACATTTTACTGACTGTGCTGCAGATATGATGTGATTGTAATTTATGACGTCACATTCCCTACACAAGTATGCAAGGAAGGTGTGTTTTACTGATGTACATATGATGAAACTAGAAATTTGTTCAGAGCCCAACGTGAGTCCACCTGGCGCTGTAAGTTTGATTGGGGAGAATTAGGGGGTTGAAATTCCCCTAGTAGCACAGTCACATGGCTCGAACTCAAATGCATCACCATACACAGAACGTGCATTGTCAACACAGGGTGGGCGAACATTATCCAACTAATCGTTGTCATTAGTGGACCAAAGTTTATCAAACAACTTACTGAAAACACTTTATTGTATCCTTAAACATATTGTATCATTCTGTAGAAATTGTTTTGTCTGTACCTTTATTAAAATTACGTTCTAGTATACCCTATTTCATTTGTGCTCTGCTGTTACGTTCTTGCCCGTTTTTTGCTTGTGGATCCATGTAAGTACTCAATGAGCATAATCTGAATCTTGGCGATGAATCATGGCAATAATTACACTTATGCGAAAGCTATTGAAACATATTTCGACAACAATGTTTCGTTTCACGATCCCAACTATGACCTACTACACACGTTGCGACGTCCGTTGTTATTGTGAGACGCCGCGTTGCCGCCTGCTGGCAGATCTGCACATGACGTCACAGGTCCACTTCACATATAAAACACAGCGTCATATCACAGGAGACATCAACCCATTTAGACGGGTGCTGATATCTGATCAAGTAGACGCATTGCTTGGTGCGACCGTCCGGCTGTCCCGGGTACCAGTTCGTGTAGGTCATCGGAATCTCTTCATTACGGCCGTTCATTCTGACCCTCCAGACGAACGTGGACTGGCCTGCAGCCCGGTATCCAGCAATCCACGGATAAGCGCATCCTCTTAGTCCTGCAAAATATTATCATTCCACAATGCACATTCATATCATAATCAGCATGGCGGATATGGTGCCGTCATCCGTGGCGCGGGGGCGAAACGGACCAAATTTCGCCGCTCTGTTTTTTTCATGACACTACATGTAGGTAAGCCCTAGTTCAGGTAAGATGTGTATTTTTCTAATAGTATATACATTAAAAAGCTGCAAGCAATTTAACTACAATCTCGGAAGTGACGGCTGATTGCAAGGTGACCACTTGTCTGGAAAACCTGGAAATGTCGGGGAATTTAAAACATGTCAAAGATTATGTTAACAGTCAGGGAGTTGTCGGGGAAAAGTGTCCCAAAACTGTTCATTACTAGTTGAATATTTGTGTTCAACTCCATTTTTTCTACTCGCTTTGCTCGCAGACTTGTACTTCCATACTTTTAAATTTGCGGTGCCAGTAAGCCGCTTTTGTTTGCCTTTATTGTTTAAACTGCACTAAATTTGGTCAGTTAATTCTCTGGAAAATAATTAAAATTGTTGCCAATAGACGTCATATCGCTACT
>Ga0056128_1001962_pt1 | contig 23931 bp, 15 predicted proteins | sample WorMetLIZISLAND2_FD_71113 | JGI IMG/M metagenome (GOLD analysis project Ga0056128, IMG submission 71113) | Marine gutless worms symbiont microbial communities from Max Planck institute for Marine Microbiology, Germany - Olavius geniculatus... ... | reverse complement strand
CCAACACTTCAAGCAGTTTTACTGTAGGCAGTTGAAAAATGGATAACTGAATGAAATGTCAGCCACAGTGTCAGAAATGTGAACAAAATGTGTTTTTACGTGTTATGTTAATTAAGCAATTATGTCGCATTGAACAAAAAAGTGATATTTTGTTTGTTCTATTTTCCCCAGGTAGTGTAGAAACAGATGTTGAGTGAGATGGGAAATTAAATTGTCACTTGACCACAAGTTGTCTCAGGAATATTCGTACCAAAAATTATTAAAATCTGATAATCCTTCTTCGCCTTATAGTCGAAAATGTCGGGGGATGTTTTTTGGGACACAGTGTATAAAGGCAGTTTTATTTTTTAGAGTTTTATTCCCGAGGTGGCGGCACCAATCTTATTCTTGGGGGCGATTTACGCTGATTTAGACCTACGTAAAATACCGACATAACGGTAACAACGCCAGCCGTGTTGATGACATCGTTGATAACAATAGCCGGCAGCTTGCTTCTATCGAATCGCTCTGTACGATGCCTTTGACTTAGACTTAATGCCATGGCGACGTTGATGAATCAGCGCGCTCCGGCAGCTCCAACTTCCCGATTACGAATCCGGTTTCTCCATGAGGACCTGTTTTGAGCAAGTCTGTCAGCCTCAGGTACGGATATAGGTGCAATGCAGCGCAGTCTTCTGTTATGTTGTCCGCCCATCTTTTCCGTGGTCTACCTCTAGGTCACACGCCACTGATGTGACCGTGAAGCAGTATGTGAGGATATCTGTTGGGGTTCATCATGGCAACGTGACCGAAGTTCTGAGGATTTCCACAATGTCCTCTTTGATAGACAATTTATTCAAGATGTCTGTGTTACGTCTGTGATCTCTTCTCGAGTAGCCGAGAATTTTCCTCGCCACTGACATCTCAAAGACACGTAGTGACCGTATATATTCTCCTCCTTAACAGTCTAAGTTTCGGCGTTGTACAGCAGTATGGACTGGACTAGTGTACGATAAATTAGTACTTTTGTCTCTTTACTGATGTCCTTAGCCTTCCAAATTTTCTCAAGACTCTGAGCTACTCCTGAAGCAATGCCAATTCTCCGTGAGATGTCCTTGTCACAAGTGGCATCACTACAAATGGTACCACCGAGATAGACAAACTCTTGCACCTGTTTGACTTATAGAATTGCCTACCTTGGTATGCCTACGAATTGCCTACGATGCCTACAGGATGCAATAAATCTACAGCAAAACTAAAACAATTCCCGCGCGATTTTGTTGCCGTTTTACCGCACATGCCTTATCGGCAACAAAACCTGAACCTAGTATATTCTGTCACCTGTGTAAGCTCACTTTGTTGAGTAATACTTTGTCGACTAGAGCCGCTTGTGGAGTCTTCCGAACATTCCTGATCTTCAGCCGGTCCACGGGTGCGGTCATAGCTTGCCTGGCCAGTCGTATGACCTCTGGATGGTCGGGCGCAGCTGAGATTGCCTCGAGACGTTTGAACGCTGCATAGTCTATCGTCGGCATCGTCATCCCCAGAGACCGGCGACGATCCGTCTCTATAGAAACCGCTGCTGCTGCTGCTGTATCCTCCATCCCCGGAAACCTGCGATATGTAACCAAAGAGCAAGTAAAGCCCCGTTTAGGCGACTTGTGGGCCTAAAGTAAAAAAAAAATGTTGCAGAAATATCAATTTTAGACGCCAGTGCGAACATTTCTCGACCTCTCGTTTTACGAGGTTATTTACGGTTGACGCGATAGACCTCTATAGCCTAACTTTACATGATAGTACTTACCTACGTTGTTACGTTTTTTTGTGTTTGTGGTGATAAATACGCAACTCTGAAATTTCGTGATGTGACCGTAGAACTTTGTCGCCGATGCTGGGTTTCAAAGAACAAAGACCCAATGCTAATTATCAAAGTAATTATTTCCAAGCAACCTATAATGACTACGAGCCCACAAAGCATAACGTTGCAAACGAACGGACGAACAGAAATAATGTCCGCAAACACGGACGGTCAACACGACGCGGTTGCATCACCTAAGTCGATGGTATAAACGGCAACAAACAATCGTTAAAACTGGTTTGTGTTGTAGCAACTAGGCTTATTTGCTATTTTATCTTATGTGCGTGGGTAACCCGTCAATGTGTCATGACAGGCCTGGTAGCTTACAGCTTAAGCTTAAGTTTGTTGACGAGTTTGACTAAATTCGGAAGGGCTTTGAGATAACGAGGAAAGATGTTCGCAATCACATGCTGAACGTTAGTTTAAGCCCTGCATTAATGGCCTAGTTTCGTTCCTTTGGTACTAAAAGCCGTCTATCTGCTAAACTCCGTCTGGCATATTTTGCCATAGATTTTGCAATATTCTTTCCTATACCACATAAGTCTAAACTAAAGCTGAATTTAAGTTCAGACTCCAATTTGTTGTAGTGTTATTAGTTAACAACACGTCGTACAATATTGCTGTAGTGTAGCCTATATTATTTTTGACGTGGCAATTTGTGTGTGGGTTTGCTGTAGACTTTTGATTTGCTGTGCACCGTCTTGTACAGCAAATCCACCAAAAAATTGAACAAATAAAATTTTAGCAAAAATAAAGCTAAATTTAAATCAGTGATATCGAACAAATATGAAACGGATTGCAGACGGCGTCGTCACGTATGGCGATGACCTCAACTTTCGAAGATGCACAGGTCATATGAAGTTCTGGCCACGAGACGTCTCAAACCAAATTTTTTAGCGTCATGTTTTAGTCTCATTTGAGCATCAATTTTCATTTTAATGGTTTTCAAAAGATTATGTTTGAGCTCGATGTATTATCTTGCTTGAACTAAAAATCAAAAACGTCGATGTAGCGATCTTTCTGAGTAGAGTTACTTGTCAGTCAACTAGGCCTAGAACTCGTCGAACGCATTAATTACAATGTTAAAAAAAACAAGAAGTAGATGCTACATGTACATTTACAAGTGCAAACGACAGTACCGTGGAGATATGAAAACAATTTTTATATATGTCAAGACCGAGCGACAGACATGTTTCATAAATATTTACGACGCACAATAATACCGGTAGCTTCTGCGCCTGCCTGGTAGCAGTCGAGCAGCGATATAAACCTGAGCGTGGCGTGTTCGATGAAAGCAGATGTGATGAGATACTGTAGCGAAGAAAGGACGGACAACCATAGGACAAGACATGCGACGAACATGAGATGGCGGCGTCGCCAGCGTGCGAACAGCTTCAAGGGTGGAACACGGAAGACCCGTGACCATCTCATTGCGGCTGTCGTCGATAAACCTATGCATAGCAAGCGTAACGCAAGACGTAAAATGTTACAAAGTTCTTCCCGACCCCTGAGGTTCACTGGGTGGAGCTGACCTCCGTTTCCTTGCACTGATTGAAGTCACATAGTAGGCCTAAAGTCACACTGTCAGACAGTGTAAGTGTGCTGAGTCAACACCATTTTTGTCATCACAGAGGGGGGTGGCCTGAGTAATAAACATTATTTCCAGAACCACTTCAGAAAACTGTAAGGTAAGCGGATCCGTGTTATAAACGACGGAAAAAGTCTTGAGACGCTAACTGAAGACCGAGTGTACGGTACAGAAGTGATGTCCGATACATGAGGCTCGTTCTGTGGGTAACTGACACCATAAAATCTACTTATCGTTTAAATAGGGAGCATTGACAATCTCGTGCGACAAACTGCCCTCGGCTTCTATATGCAGGATAAACTAGTCTAACGAATCACGACGTAATTTAGCCCGACCAGTAACATAAAGGAAAGGTGTATCGGAAAAACCCTCACGACAAAAACCCCTAAAACAAGCGATATTACACAGTTTGTTGGTAAAAGAAAGCTGCAGTACTTTGGCCACTTAGTGGGAAAATTAGGAAAGTAAGTTGAAGTAACTGGACTCAGGAAACAAAACAAAATCTCGCGAACGGTCGAAATAAGACTTCTAAAAAGTGAACTCCGTTGATATTGCAAGTTCAATGTTTGTCAAACTGCAGCCTAAAATTGTGCAGTACAAATATAACCACGGTTATATTTGTACTGTCTATCTTTAGCACTATGTTTGCAATGGTGTATAACGGTTTGATGACTCCACCGTGTGCAACCAACGGCGAATAAACGAACGACATGTCGGCTACACGACCGACCGTCGACTGTAGTTAAGTTCGTTTAACACTCACTTATCCCAGTCCAGACAGTAGTTTAACGCACTTACTCCACGGTCGCCGACGGTCGTAGGTATATAAGTCTGCACTGTGATTTGACTGGTCACACACATTTAGTTATCTACCCGTTATACGACTCGACACATAACAGTACCTTATGATAAGCACTCGCACAGTGCGACCGTTGAATAAGACTTAATATCCCGAATAAATAAAAAGTACGAGAAACTGTTGCCGATTAGTATGTCAGCTGTACTGGGCTATGCACTTGCGTTGTAGCCCGGCTACTTTGAGTCGCTGTAATTACCGAAAGCTATGTCCGATGAATCGGCCGCTGATTTACTATAAGTCTGAGCGAACAAAATACTAGTCTACGAGAACAAATATATAGCCGGGGTGCAGCAGCACGCGTCTTAAGTTCTTGACAACGCTGGTATTGCAAATCTAAGGACAATAATCCTTGTCCGTACAATCCAGTTGGGACGTATTATATCACCTTAATTAACGGCAATGATGAGCTTTTTTTACAGCTGGGTAATTGTGTACTACACTGTGTCTCAAAAAAGTATCCCCGACATTTTCGACCGTAACTTGAAAACCAATTATCAGACTTTGATAATTTTTGGTAAAAATATGTTTGACATAACATGCCATCAAATATCGGTTCACTTTCCCACCTCACCCAATGTATGCACTACCTAGGAAAAGCAGATCAAGCGAAATATGTGTTAAAATAAAAGAAAATCTGAAAAAAACATCCTCAACATTATTATCGATCATGCCTTGAACAAAGATTAGCAGATTTTAATAATATTTAGCAGAAATATTTCTGACACAACTGGCTAATAAATAAATGTCTTAGTTTCCATCTCACTCAACGTCTGCTTTTGCACTAACTGAGGAAAACAGACCAAGCATAATACGTGCTAAAATGAATGAAAAACGTCAATAAATTCTATCTATCCTAATTTGTCGGCCCCAACAGGAGGTCTTGCAGCAGTGTGTCTACCAGATGAAGTTTAGGAATGTTTGCAACGTCAAGAAGCGACTGGTAGAGCCTGGATTGGTTTGAAGCAGAACATTATCGATACTGCTGTCAATGAATGGAAAAGCGTTTCTTTGCCTGTGCTCGCATAGTGGGCCAACACTTCAAGCAATTTTACTGCAGGCAGTTGAAAAATGGACATCTGAATGAACTGTCCGCCACAATGTCAGAAATGTGAACAAAATGTGTTTTTACGCGTTATGTTAATTAATCAATCACATTCCATTGGAAAAAAGGTGATATTTCGCTGGTTGTGCTCTCCCCAGGTAGTGCAGTAATAAACGTTGAGTGAGGTGGAAAACTAACGGTCATTTGATGGCAAGTTGTGTCGGAAATATTTGTACCAAAAGTTATTAAAATTTGATAATTGGTTTTCAAGTTACAGTCGAAAATGTCGGGGATACTTTTTTGAGACACAGTGTAGTAGAGATTTACACAGGGGGATTAGAACCGGATAAAATTTTGCCATGGGGATTATTTTTACAAGGATTTTGCCCATGCCATTTGTCTGTTTTAAAAAGACACCTTCCACCCAATATTTGTATGAACCTATATCGTCAGAAATGTGTCCCTGCTAAACATGTTTGCCGACGATAGAGCGCGAAAAACTGTATTTCACTAATTTTGTTTTTCGTTTTAAGCAATCGTCGCAAAAAGATAAAGTGGCTGTAGAACCAGAGAGCTAGACAATGCTCTAACAGCAGCCTATTAGTGACAATATGTAAAATCTATTAGGCCTACAATATAAAATATAAAAGTACCTAAAATATTACGCGGAGTTTACTCGACATTTTCACAATACATTTTCACAGAATAACCTGACCAACTATCACAACTAACTTAAACTGTCGCCTAGCAGATGGTGCTTTGCCGGTAAACTCCTGTGCTGAATAGGTGTACAATACTGCAATCGCTTTGCTGGCTGCAGGGCCTACACGTAAGGCTGTCTAAGCGAGCGATGGATCTTTTTAATAGAGCCTACGAAAACATGCATTCTTGCGTGAAAAAGCGCTCGCACTGTATGTTGGCGGCTTAATAGCGCTGCCGCGCCTTCTCAGAAACTAGAAAGAAGTCGATGTCGAGTGTCGTCATGATATGCAGCCGTCCGTTCAGACGCCGAGCGTCTCAAGCGTTGCGGGTGATAAGCGCCGGGCGACCCAGGCGTCGATTGCACATTGGGCCTAACGACTCGTAGTTTCCAGTCACTGAGCCGTTTTGCACTTGCCGCCACGAGTAAGTACACATTTACACCAAACTGTCATTTTTTAGTTCTGACGTCTGATGACGTGCGATATTTTGCACTGAAAATTGGCACACCATTTATTGTGCTTATAAAATTTTACATAAATTTTAGTTTTTTTCTATACATATGCTTTTAACCGACCGTACTTAAGTAACGGTCGAGCATATGGTATGGTTGTCGTCCGTTTTTCTGTTTGTTTGTCGTCGCCTGTCGTCGTCCGTAACGGATATATTGTGGCTAAGCGTTAGGTCGTAGGGGAAATTTTTACACGAATAATTAGCCATGTGCCTTAAACCTAAGCATAAAAATTTTAGCGATCTATTGCAGGGGAACATTTTCAAGTTTGGGGTTGAACTGGCCATATCTCGGAAACGGTGAAAGATACGAGATACGGCCAAGGTTACTATCAATGACTAATAGGAAGTGGCGTATTGGCTGTCAAATGACATAACAATCATCGACCTTGTTTGACCTTGAAGGTCAACGACAACCAATACTGTCGGCTGTACTAGCGACAGTCGGGCTTCTTGTTTGTTTTCGAGTTGAAAACCAATACGCGACAGACGGACAGACGAAGGGACAGGCTGACTGGTAATGCGGCTAATAGAACGGCAACATAATAAGCGGGCGACTAAATCGATCGTCCAAGACTAGACCGGGGGGGGGGGGGGGGGGGAGCAAAAGTGATTCGGATCACGTGACCGGCTCAGGAAGATGACAGCGGAAGCCGCGACACACGAAGCGGTGTGTCATTCACGGGCTAGAGCACCAGCTGCCAGCTGTGTGACGTCATCGCTGTATGACGTCACTGATGACGGTGGACGTTCCGTCCGTGTGATTTTGACGAATGACTTCAGTCGTCGAGCTGGCAATGCGGCCCGTGGACGACACGTCAACCAAGTCACTGCAGCAGAGTCAGTGCGGCTGAAAATTACACGGCTTCCGAGCATCGTTTAAACGTAAAGTTAAAAGGAGATTTGTTTAGCACCATGAAATCAAATATAAAAAGCAAAAACAATCGTTTAAGCTTGTTGTCTACCATTTTTTAATGCGCTACAGCCATGTTGTAAAGCCGTCCTTGCCGCGAATGTCGTTCGTCCGTCTGTTCGTCGGTAACGGATGTACTGTGGCTAAACGATGCAAGATAAAGCATACATGCATGTAGGTTGCTATTGATCACTAATAGAAAATCGCATAAGCCTTTTCAAATGGGATGAAAATTATCGACCTTGAATGAATAATCTTGAAGGTCAGTACTGCAACAAAAACTGCTATACGCTGTAGAGCGTCTTCTCTAGCGATAGCTAGGTTTCTTGTTCTCTGTTTTCTAGCCTCAGCTATTATATCATCGACCATCGCCATCGTTGTCATACTGGCTTATGATATGTACGCAGTTGCATCGGCCAGTATAATAGTCCAAATAGGCTAATACAAAAACTAATTAAAACATAATTAAAACTTAATGTGTTTAAGATAAACTATTGGTAACAGATCTAAGTTGATCGGAAAGATTGTTCTACTGTCGTAAGAAAACAGTCGTCTGCGGCATTTTACATAGCCGTCCCAGGCGTTGTGTCCGTCCGTCGGAAATTACATTTTACAAGGTAGTGTAGCGACACGTTTCAAGTGTGCTTTAGTCACTTTCCACATTGCGAGTTTTCAGTATAGTGCAGTGAAATGATTTTGAAAAACGCGTCAATAAGAAGCTTAGGGGTGTACTGTACGTTTATTTTTTACACGCAAAGTCAATTTTTATTAAGCATTAAAAAGCGCGGTATTTCTACCGCAAGTTGTCTAACCTACGGTCGACTGTCTGTCTGTTTCAATGTTGACGTATCGTTGCTATAATGCGTAGGTTGGGTTCTGGGTAGAATGCAGACATTCAGTCGCCCCTGGGGCAATTCTGTTACTTCAGTTACTTATTTATAAGAACCGGCTTGCTGGCTTGCTTGCTTGCTTTCCGTCGGCCGTCATCTTGGGAAACGTTGAAATTGCTGTGAGACGTTTCTAAACTGTTCTATCTCTCGTCGCTTTTCCATATTCGGATGCAATATAATCTGTCGCATTTGTCTGAATTTTCTTTTTATGTTGTCTGTTTAAAAGGTCACAATAACAAGTCCAACAACAAGCTGTACAACGTCTCGACATGTCGGGATGCTGCGGATTTGCTATAGGACTAAGCTTTCGATTTCATATGAACTTATGCCGCACAATTTGTCTATACATTCGTATCGACTTTCGATTGGTTGTATATTTGTAACAAATCTTGTTGTATGTACAGAATGTTGTTCAAATATTTACAACAACTCAAAGCAGATGAAGTTTGGGTTTAAGTTCACGAAAAATTAAAGGCCGGAAACAAAATATACGTCTCGCCGTGTCAGGATGTTGCATAGCTTGTTATTGTTATAGGCTACGACTTGTTGCAATCTTTATAGGCCTATAGCTCGAAATATAAGCTATTCGTTTTTTTTACCTGAAAGAAGTACGAGATATCGGTGTTGTCATAACAAATCGAAATGGTGAAGCTTATGCTTACTGTTCGGATCTACGTCTTCGTTTGTTGCGATTGTTCGAGATGACAGCAAAACTCAATATTAGCCACCGCCCGTGGGCCTGCGGTTGCGCTGTCTTATCGCACGGCGGTGCCCTAGAATCCACACGTCTATAAGCTTTTCTTGTCAGCAAGTCTTAGCTGGCGGCAGATGTGCGTAGTGAGAGGACATAATTACCGGAACTAACAGATTTTATTGTATAGCTTCTGAACAAGTGGACAAAAATCGACCGAATTTAGCAGAAATGTTTGGTAGACTATGCCGGCTAAGTTTGTGTTCAAAGTGTCTGCCTTTTACTTTAACAGGCGCACGAAGACGCGTGCGCCTGTGCATGCCTGGCTGCCTTCTGTCAATAATGAACTGATTCAGTTCGTCACAAGCTGTCAGGATATGCAAATGCAGTTAGTCGACGTCCTTGATCCGTTCTTTGTAGACCTCTTCCTGCATTACGGATCACACTTTGTAGTCCACCTGATTTAAGTCTGGGCTGTCTGACGACCAAAGCTATCGAGGAATGATCAACTCGCGACCGACACAGACCGTAGATGTAAAAAAACGTTTATATGTGTTTTATTTTTGTCACGGTTTTACGTTTTTCAAACGTTTTTTAAAATTTTTTCCAACGTTTTTTTTATTTTTTAAAAACGTGCATTGAAAACCGTATCAAGAACTTCCAGAAGCACTTTTGGAAGCAAAGCAACGAATTAGTAGGTCATAATCATATTAGTTTACTTAGTTAGTCAAATCATACCAAATAAAGTTTTTTTATGCAGTATATTTGGTTAGTTTAGTGCAATAGACGGTCTTATGACCACACGGTTAAATTGTAAATAAATGAAGTTTTTTTTATCTAGACTATAGTTCCAAGTATACTGCACCTACAGCATTAGGCATTAGGCAAAAAGTTAAACAAATTATGGCCAACGTTTTTTATTCAACATTTTTAAACGTTTTTATCTTTGCCACGTTTTTCACTTTTTAACGTTTTAGAATGTTTTTTGGAACGTTTTTACATCTATGACGCAGACATGCACGGTAAAGGCAGTGCATGAAACGGGTAGTTCAGCGTCGTTGCGTTCATCGTTATTTCGGGTTATTCGTGAACATTTTTTATGCCAAACATCATAAGAACAAAGTTTGACCAGTTGGCGCTAGAAATTTCAGTGATTATGCCTCATCGTGTTAACTGGCCGAAGAATTACTATAATTACCAATGGCACTAATTATAGTATTAATCTACATTATTTTAAAGTAGGCTACCTGTCTGTTCGAACGAAGTTTTTCCGGTTTAAATTTTGTGAGTGGCAGAAACCGATTTTCTCCGGCCAAAGTCTCTTCCGAGGAGATGGTAATTTCCGGGGTATCTAGATACGCAACAGCTGTTGCAACTCCGTAACAGCGGTAAACGTTTTCATTTCCGTGTCGCCAGTTAATTAAATCGTTCAGTCTGCTATAGTAAAGCAGAACTCAAGATGGCTGAAGTTAGCCTACATGTAAAACAAAAAAACATTTTCCAAAATGTTTGGCAAATGTGTTGTTGTATTTCATGTTCAAATACGTTTATATCATTTGCAAACTCTATTAGCAAAAATGTTAAAATGTATAACAAAATTGCACAGGGCTTGAATACAGCATATTTTACGGGCAAAATTACAGACAAAAACAATGTTTTAGTGGCCACCGACCGTCCGCGGCGTATACACCTTGCCCAGCCAATATTTTTCTTGCGTAACCATCTTTAAAGATTTCGTTAAAATGTTTTACAAAGCACTTGCAAAAGTGCTTTAAAATAGTGCGCACGGCTTGAAGAAATTATGTGGTTAGATCTATGGGCCTAAAATCAAAACAGTGTCCATTGGGAAAGTCGAGAGTGTTCAGTCTTCTTTAATTAACTGCTTATGGTCAGATGCTGCGTTTTTGTATAGACCAATGAGAAGCCATCGTAAGGTGCTTTACTTTGACACTAAGAAGACATACAGACGAAAGCTCCTACAGATGGGACGACACTGATATGCTTCAAATCAATTGCGCCATTCTGCTGCTGCTGATGCTGATGCTGCTACTGTGCTACCTGCTACTTACGGCTGCGAACTTGCGAAGGGTGGTTGGTTTGACAGCATTAGCTCAGTGTGACCAAAAGTGACAGAAACGTATTAGCTGCGAGTTCAAGACGTGTGTACTGTATACATAGCCTAACTCTTCATGGGAATGAACGCATCTCAGCACTACGGGATAAGACTCACACAGTGTTACCTGCCACCAGACACAGGTGAACACGTCCCGCCTTAATCTCGGCCAGGTAGATCGATGCTTGATTTACTTACCCCGCTGGGATGCAAGGCTGAGTTGACCTGGATCGTTGGTAATAGACCGAGATGGTTTACCTGTCCACAGACAGTCACCGTCCAAGTAAAGTAGTAGACCAAACTTTGCTGATTGAGACCAGCGTGTCAACTACTGCATCGAACTTCCATCTCAGCAACTAGCCCAAGTTCTGCCTTCTCGTTCTGCGCTGATTTCGGCGCCGTTTACAAAAGTAATGTTCCTACTTGCCTTCACTGCTTACTTACGCATTGCATGGCATGTTATTGTGCAATGGTGTTACACGCATGCGAGTCGCATTCATCGATGCCAATTACTTTAATTAGTTACCGGCACTACTTAATCGAATCGCCAGCGAAGTCGGTCGGAAGCGAACAGCGCAACGGTGTAATTGAATTTCTGTGTTGCCCGTCCAGATACACTACACCGCGAGTCGAAAACAAGGTAAGTAAGTAAGTAAGTAATTTTTTTATTTCTCAACGGTCAAACGTCTTTGGCAATAACAGTAAATGCAACATGGCAATCGCAAAGTTGCAAGTTAATACAATGAAAGAAGAAAAAAAATGCATTATTAAAGTTCCGCTGCAGCAGAATAAACTTCGTAGTGTGCTACAAACAAACGTTTATACAGGTTAAAATGACATTGTGGCAAGGTAAAATACAATTAAACTTACAAAGTTTCATGGATAAAATTTTTGCAGGTGATAATAATTAGTGAACACAATGTTAGGCTGAATGTTGTTAACCATTTTTCTGAGAAGATTGCAAATCCACTTCATGCAATAAAAAGACAAACGTTTTTACTTACAGCTGTTGTTTATATCTTCGCCATTGACAAATTTTCAAGTCTTTCACTGGTAGATTATATAAAAAAAATTGGCAGTAGGCCTAAAACCAAATACAGATCAAAGATGTCACTGGTATTAGGCTACATGTAGTTTTCGAGAGTTGCACCGACCATGATCTGCGAGATGCTGAAGTTGGGCTACACTAGTGTGCTATTCGTCGATTCTGCGGTCAAAATCAACGGAACCCAACTAACTTTCTTTTTCACCACCTGCTGCGAGGTTGTCATCTACCGTGTGGGATCTGGAGACTCATGTTTCAGCATGACAGTGGTTGAGCATATAGAGCAAACTACATTACAGACAGTAACATTTCACAGGTATACAACTGTAGCACGCAATTAAGAAGGTGTGGTGCGATCTCTAATAGTTTATTGCAAGTTTTCGCTAAATGCATCAGTGAATAAATTTGTAAAATCGGCAACATAAAGTTGTGTTTTATTTAGAGTTAAGTTTGTATCTGACTTGACATTTTTCATAGTTCTGTTGGTGTTTTATATTTACCTTTTATCATTTATTTGGCAAAAATATAAAGTGAACATGATATCTTGTTTTTACGTTTTCACGACTCGTGGTGTAGAGTATGGAAGGCAGTAATGTGTCACGTCAGAAACCAGCGGAAAAGCACGATGTCCACGGGTCAGTGTTTTCATCCGTTAAGTAAGTAAATGAAATAGTATACGATGGCGTGGAAGTCACGATTTCCGCTTTTCGACTTCGCTGTGTTTGTTTTGCACGGCCAGTTAGTATAACACTCAGTACGAGAACAGTGCCAATGTTAACGGAAGTATTGTGCAGCTGAAAAGTTTCTGAAGCACTCTGCGTGCATTGCAAGGCCCTAATGTGTATACAGTGTAGGCCTACTGTCACACGCATTCGCCTTGAATGTCGCTAATACTGGCTAAATCAAAAAGCGAAATCCCTTGTTTCGCAGCTTGTGACTTTGGAAATATTGATCGGATCGGCCAAAAATTGGCACAAAATAATCGTTAATTTTTAACATTGTATCGTAACTTATTTGAATCGGCTTTGGAAAATAAATTGGTGCGATCTAGCGAATGATAATAACGATACTACGTGAAACTTTAAAAAAATATAGTTTGGTTAATTATGGAAAAGATCAGTAAGAACGATCGCGCGTTGATTAAAGCTTTTTACACTGCGCGGAGAACTACAGTTTACCATGCTCACTGAGAGGATTTTCGTGGAAAAATAGTGCAAGACAAGTGTGAAACTGACCTTTACTTTCACCTTTATAAACGATACGTTTCGCCTTTTGGCGCACTACACTTCATTACGCTGTGTGATTTATTACAAATGCCTAGCAGCGGCAATAGACGCAGAAACTGATGCAGCAGCAATTAAGTGCAACGAAGCGACAGAATCGTCACTGTTAGGCGTACATGCATGCAGGATGCCGCGGGGCCTAAGCCTATGACCAGCCGACGAATGATCGTCGCTTGTGTTCTACTTTGCATAAAATTGTAATCGCGTCTAGAGCATTTTGCAAAACGATTTTACGCAAACAATGTTTCAAGAAATATCCACGATTCCAACGAATGATCGTCGTCGTTTACTCGTTGTCAATTCCGCTTAAAATGTCAACTTATCCGCTCAGCAAGCACGCGAATTACGACACGGAAACAGCTAGAGATGGGTCGATCTGAAACAAAACAAACAGTACCGAGTGGTCGAACTCGGGTGGTAGATTCCGAACCTTCAGCATCGACGATCTAATCAAGCTATTATTTTTTTCGCAGCACTATTTTGCTCTACATTTAAGCCTAAAGTATTTTGTACATCAGTAAAACTGGTCGAACTTATAACTTCGTTCTAATTAAAGTAACATATTGGGTTCGTTTAGTAGTATTATCATATTGTATATAATGTTGACATTTCTATTTTTTCGCATATCTCCGATTTTTTGTGCGACGACGATCAGCATTAATGTTATAATGTTTAGGAAATATTCACCTGTTTAGTATTTGCAAACAAGCCATTAAATTAAACGAATAATAACTGAATACGATCATACACGTTATAAAATAACCAAATTTTTCTCTCTAATTTTATCACAGCCCCCGGCCACGAACGCATGTTAAAGTTTTGCCGCTTTTTCGTTGACAAAAATTAATCCTGTTTAACCCTTTCCAGAATAAAAGAAAAATGTCGACTCCAAGTGTCGATATAATACGCGGCGGTCCGTTTAGTAGTGGAGTGTCTCGGAGTACGATAAAACGACACTTGTTCTATTTATTTTTTTAAATCATTATTTTTTACTTATCTGCAATTTTATGTACATGTAGTGCAGTTGTGTTGCAGTCGTACGAAGCTCTGCAAAACAACTCTGTAATAAAAGTTTTCTGCAACAACTTTGTACAAACTTGCAGAAAACTCATTTGCAACAGCTGTGGAAATTTGCACTAGAGTTGTATTGTACTTGTGCAAACTTTGTGTTATTACTTTATTGCACTTTGTTCATGTTTTGCGATTGTTTTGTGTTTCGCTTTTTTCGGATTTATGTAATTGCATTGCGTTTTATTGCGACCACGTGCTTTGCACACGTCATGAACAAACTGCTTACTTACTTACTGAGTGAGTGAGTGAGAAGGTTAAACGGCGGATGACTGTCGACGGGCGGCTGACTAAACGATGTCGCTGTCGGTGTCATCATCACGACATTTATTCGTTAACGCCAACTCGGCTTCGGTTCCCGTCTAACGAAGACACGCGGCGACAGATGAGCTACATTCAGCGAGGTGAGGTGTTCTGTCGGCGCATCAGCTGCGGAGTCTGCACGGCTGATAATGACCGGCAGTCGTTAGCCGGTTCGACCACACAGTTAACATCGTGTCACTTTTCCGCGCGATCTGTCGAACCCTCCCGGCTAAACATGTTAACGGATAAATGCCGATTCTGTGCTCGTTAAAACCGCGAATGGCGTCCGCAATGCGGCGAGTGACATTTGGGAAAGACAACAAAAAATGTCAGTGCCGAGTGGCGACATGATACGCGGCCGTCCTTTCAGCTGTCGAGCGTCTCAGGCGTTGACAGTGAATTATACCGTCGCACAAGCCATGATCAGACGAGATATCCGTCCATGTTGATGTTTTTGACCGGCGAGCAGACTTAACTCTGATCTAAGAATTACCCTAAAACATTTTCGCTGATTTTTGTTTGGTTATGCGTCTATATTTTATTTAACTTAGTAGCTCGGAGAGACAAACAGGTGAACGGTCAAGAAGCGTAATGCAGTTAATAGAATGTTTGCACAAAAATACACGATGAACAACTTTCTCACTTCATGCCTGTCAGTGTAATATCAGTTATAACTCGTTCGCGACTAATGTAAAAGATAGGCCTACCAACATGGGCACATTCGAGCTTGGACAATCATCTAAAATGGCTGTCTTAGATCACCCCTGTAGCAACTCAGTGTCACCGAGGCTGCGACCAGTTTTCGGAACTAATCGCGGCAGATTGCCATAAGGTCCCAGTACGGTCGCAGTTTGGTCGTGGTCGGTCGTTGTAGGTCGCTGAGGAATAATATTTTGAACTGTTCATAATTCCTTGCGGCGACGTTTCGATCGCAGTGCACTCGATATGCTGTCTGTCTGCGTTCGCACAGCTCGTACTGTGGTCGCAGTACGATCGTCCATAGTCGCGCTGCTACTGCACTCCGTCTGAGGTCGCACGAGTGTACTGCGACTGCACTGCGACTATGCTGTCCCAACTGCGACCAAGCGCGATCAAAGGCAACCGTACTGCGTGTGTAGAACGAGCGCAAAAGAAGCCTACTGCGACAATGGACTACCGCACTGCGAACGCAGTCGCAGTCGGTGTAAATCGTTGTACAGTCGCTATTATTATAGTCTACTCGCTGTAGAGTCTCAGTACACTTGGACGATTTGCATTTCGAGTGCAGTGCAAAAACACGAAACACTACGATCCTCTGCGATCTGCATTTCGGTGTGACGGCGATTGAGCGCGACCACGCTGCGATTTGCTGCGACCTCCTACTATTTGAAGTCGCCGAAGGTCGCAGTAATTCGCAGCTCGGTGAGCCTATATCCAATAATGCATACTGCCGCAAAATGTTGGCGTTAGTACAGGCCACACTAGCAGTCCACGGATCGTGGACTCTCCATCCTCTTACTCTGTTATTCTTCGGCTTCATCTGTTGTCTTTCTAATATCCGAACGTCAGTCAATCAACCGATCAATCATCCAAAACACATTTATATTCAACGCCATATGTTGCAAACGAATATAGGCCTAGGCTTAGTCCCTCTTGCTTTTACGGTGTTTCGTTTATCATTACCACAAGCTTGCTGTTGATCACCAACAGGACGTCAAACAAGCGCATTCACTTGATAGGAAAACCATCGACCTTAGATGACCTTAAACGGTCATTGAGCATTCTGCTGTACTAATCATGCGTTTTTAAAAGCACATTGCGGAACTTTGAAAACAATAGATCCATACTAGCATAAGCTATGATGATGATATTGCAAACAAAACATAGCATAGGCAATATACCTTGCTTTTTACGGGAAGTAAGCCACCTCTTGGTTACGTCCACGTCATTGCATTCCACAAAATGTCTGCATACGCTGCAACAAAATCTTTTTTAATAAGATCCGATACCGGTAAAATTAATAATGCTGACAATATCGGCTCATTTTGTGGAATGCACCCGAAACAAGACGTGAAATCTAACAAAAGAGAACTGAACATTAAAAAGCTGATAATCACAAGATATTATGTTATTGAACTTGTCTCACATTTTATTTCCGCGTTATGCTATTTTATGTCGACTGTCTGTCTGTCCGTCCGGTTTGACGTTAATGTTATTACACGGATAGGCCTAATTCTTCGCACGCATGTCTCTAGTAATCTTTACCAAAAAGAATATCTTCAAATTTGGGGCAAACAAAATTCAAATAAAAAAATTGAATTTTGTAACGGATGAAATAGAAAAAGGTTGTTATTGATCGAATAAGCGCTATAAATAATACGAAAATCATCGACCATAACTGAAGTTGAACTGTCACTGCGCACTCTGCCGTACTGATCGTGCATTTATGGAGCTCATTACGGAACTATGGAACAGCAGATCCATACTGCCATCAGCAAAAATTAACTCAGAAAGTGGACTTAACGGTATCAGACGATATCAAGTTTGAGTGGATATTCGTGGGGGTTCCGCGGCGAAGGGGCCTCAAACGACAGTAGGATGAACTAGTTTTTTTTGTAATTTTAGTCGCCATATCTTCGAAACTTTTAGAGGATTGTTGAGGTTATTTGGAAAAATAACAGGAATCCGGTTTTTTGAGACACAATATAAGACGCTAGCCACAAATAGCGTCGAGCCCGCTATCGGTGATGTGATCGTAGAACGAGAAATGGAAATATTTAAACTAACGTCAAAAATTTTAAAAAACGAAAGTGAAATTAGTAGCTGCTTTTGATGTCGCCGATACATTGCTTCTGGTCGTGATCTGTGGATGCATGAAAGAGAAGAATGCAAGCAGCAATACCGCGTGGGGCCAGCAAGTGTTGTTGGGTCCATTAGCTACCTATAGGCCTAGGTGCGATGCTAAAAGCTGTTATGACATGATCTATAATTGGTCCACTCTAAACCCATTAGACGCTCAGACGCTCATTCACTTGACCGACATTCGTTGGGCCGTTTTTCTCTCTCTCTTGATTTTTTCATAGTTTTATTACTATTTGCGATACTGCTTTTATTGTTTATCTGTACTTAAATCTACACCGTAGGGTTCGTAAAAAATCGTGCCACTTTTACTTCTTGAATAACGCCGAGAAGTATTGGCCAATTTGTAATAATTTTTGGCGTGTTACATCAGGAAAAAACTGGATGCAAATAACTATAGTTTTGACTGCCTCATCTTAATACTGTCGCTACACTACCTTGTAAAATGCAGGTTATTGAATCTGCTGTTAGCGAGCAGTGTCAACGTCTACCGTTTGCATTCGTGCTGAAGAAAGACACGTTGAGCACATACTGTAATAAAGACGATGTGATATGACACGTATGACTTTTTGAGAGACAATAATTGCCAATTGTATTTCTCGTTAATCATTTCTGAGCCAACGCGTTCGATATCCAGTATGAATTTATTGTTGTAAACCTTCAAACTACGATTTCTGCATTTCAGAACGTAGTGTAGCGACAGTATTAAAGTGAGATGATTAAAACTAGTCATTTGCGTCGTTTTTTCTGATGTTGCGTGCCAAAAATCACTAAAATCGGCTAATGTTTTATGGAGTTATTTAAAAAATAATAGTGACACGTTTTATGCACCACAGTGTACTACTATAATGCACGGCATAATTCTTTTATAGTGTTGCTTTTACAAAATGCAATTTTTCTGCTCTCTGCTCTCTCAAGTGTCAGTAATGCACAGCATTAAGCTATGTGTGTCATGCATGGGTCTACTCCTTTAGAACCTTAAACTCTGATTGACTTTTCGACCCATACAATATAAATGGTTCATCTTTGCTTCAAGACGTATCACTAATGACAACAATTTGGTGAGAATCCGTCGGTTCGTAGCTTAGATATCTCAAAAACAACATCATAGGCACACGGACGCGCAAGCACGGACGGACAGACGAACAGGCAGACGATAAAAAAACAAAACGCAGCCCGGCAACGAGACATAAAAGCTTAAGCTGATTTTTATATCCACTCGGTTAGCGATATTTGCGTTAAAAATTCACCGCTCGCAAGATCAAAAACCTTCGTGTACTGTTCATGCATGTGATGACGTAATTATTGAGACGGCCGAGTCGCTATAGCTGTCGCTGAAACCATCATGCGGATGCATTAAACGTAGAGCCTACTGTACGCGCGGTCAGCAATACGCTTGGGGCTACCGCTACGCTGTTACCTGGATTACCTGCGGCGACGAGTCATCAGTTTCATCACGCATGAATCATTGTGATCGCAAGATCAAACTCGATAAGCCGCATGTCAAATGTCAAACGCCGTAGCAACAGCTGCAGCAACAATTAATGCAACAACGTATGTGACGATACACGTTCGACATTTTGTTGTTTTATCAATATACTCGTATACATTTTTATTCACCAAAGATGATAACTATTACAACATGCAAACACACACTATGAAAAAACAACTAAAGTAAATAACTGACAATACTTACTGATAATAGCAACTACTTAGGGTGATCCAGAAAAAAGGCACAAAGTTTACGGCACCATAATTCTGCAACCGTACGTCACAGACTCATGCGGTTTTCAGAAAAATGTTTAGAAAAAAAATTGTTTACATGCAAAAATCCAATATCTGAATAAGGCAAATAAATATTTCTGTTTTGCTGCCGGAAGTGAGCTCTTAAAACATGATACAAAACGTGATACTAACTAAAGCAAAAATCTGTCTCCAGACATAATGTACCAACCTAATTATTTTAGTTCGTCAACGTACTCTACAAATTTACATCTATTATTAGACAACATCACTGTCGTCAATTTATCTATTGAATGCTGTGCCGATCCTTACAAGCAGCTACTGCTTTCAGCGCGTCTTAGCCATAACAGTTCTGTCCGTCCGTTCCTCCGTCTGTCACACGGATAGATCAGTCAAAAACAGTGCAAGCTAGGATCACCAAATCTTTACCATCGGCTGCCTGAAAGACTCTAGTTTTAGGAACCGTAAAGCTCTTACATAAATTCGAAGATGATCACCCCAAACGAGGGCGCTAAATGAGAAGGGGTAGAAAAAATTGCGATTTTTCCCAATCAGTAGCTGTATCTCAATAACGGTCGAGATAGGGCATAGGTTACTATTACTGACTAATAAGACGTCGTACACTGGCTTTAAATTGCCATTAAATTCAATGACTTCGGATGACCTTAAACGTCAAAATAGAAGGTTGTGTGGATTTTTTGGCGATTTTGGCTGCGTGACACATTTCAAGAGCGAATTGCGCCGAAATCAATAGAGATAGACATGAAAAGCTGACATGAAATTTTCAATATTGGACGCAGATTTCGACGGTCCAAGTTTCGATTTTCTAGGTTTAAGAAAACCTGCGCACGAGGGGACCAAAGAGCGGTAACCCCGTAAAAGTCGTTATTTTACCGTTGTTGTTGGCCAGTCTTTCGTGAAAACCGTTGCAGATAGGCATGGGCATGCTGCCTATCACAACTAGCACTAGTGACGAGCTTTTTAGTCGTATCAACATTGATGACTTTGAAAAACCATAAACTTTTAAAATAAGGGGTATTTATCGTTTTTTGCGATCTTCGGCTGCAGCGCACACTCCAAGAATGAACTGCGACGAAATGGCTAGAGATAGACGGACAGTTTGCGAACAGGAACTACTATAGGCTTTCGCGCGTCTCGTGAGAATTAGCTCAAATTTCATGTTTAACAGGCGATAATATAATAATTATTGTTGCAAATAAGTAAGTAAGTAGGCCTATCACACACGCACTGTAATGCAGCTGCCACCTCTTAGACTCATTTCGTCGCGAGATTAAAACAGAATTGTTCATGAATATCACCATTACTACCACGTGGATCGCGTTTCTGTTAAAGTGCTAAAAAGGGCAAACAAACGGCTTATCGGCTCATCCCGTAATGGAGACAGAAATGATAGAAAATGCAAAAATAGATACGACCTTCCGAAAGTATCGGTGTCGTGCATATAAAACAGCACAGAAGCGCCATACCAATAGAGAACTAGGAAGCAGGTGCAGTCTCTTTTGCCCGCCTGAAAGAGATTCTGCGTACGAGATCATTAATGAGATGCCGGCGAGCAGATGCGTTGAATATGTCCGTGGTCTCCCTCTATCGTAATGGGCTCAAAGACGTACGTCCACTAAGGTCAACATGCTTCCTTTCATTGCGGGACCTGCTAGAGCAACTTTTTACACAGAATTATATTGGATGTACGAGTCTCAGTACGGCTTTTGCAATTTCTCTTCCACTTCATTTACGATCGCCGCATAGGCCTACAGCTACACGTACGGTGCTTTAATGTAAGACTCATAAACGTAAAATAAGCACACGCAGATAGTCGCTCGCTATGGAATAGTTGTGTACATTTGCCGATTTCTTTATTTGAAAAGAGGAAGAGAGTGGGGGCGCATTTTTTGTCCATCTATGTAAAAGTTGTATTCCACTATTTGGAAAGTTGTCTTTTTGCTGCTGCATGTAATGAAGAAAACTTGCAATTTGCAAGCATTAGTGTACACTGCGCATTGAAGCTTTTCACATCGATGCTCTGTTTGCCTAGTTAGTTAAAAGTTCAAACATTAAAGCATTATTTATAATTACTGATTTTATGTTTGCGCTGTTAACTGATTACTTTACGTTTTTCTTGAGTCAGCTCTGTTTTGTTTTGTCTATTATTAGTTTCGTTATGGATGTGAGAAAAACAATTTTCCAAAAAATTGAGTCGTTTTCTCCTAAGTCCAACCTTACAATGCTTGGCTATATTTTTATGCATAACTTTGTTACAGTTTTAAAAAAAAATTATAAATCGCTTTTTTGCTTCAGATTTTTGAAAAGTCTAATTAACGATTTTTTTTGGTAAATTGCCCCCTCCAGATCATTCGCAGAACAACGTTGAGCGTTGGTACTCGCAGCTTTTCAGCACTTCTGTCTATATTCGCACAGACGGCAGTCAAATAGGCCTACAGACAGCTCGCCGATTCACCGATCTAATGGCATTTCGATAAACCCTTTCTCGCTAATGCAAGTTCTGACGAAATAACACAACTGAACTGTTAAACCATCAACCCATCCGTAAAACACCTGACCCGCCGCGCAGCCTTGTAACGTCTGTCTAGTTTTCTGTACTCACTGCTTTGATTTTTATTTGACATCCGGCTTGTAAAAGATACTGCGTTATAACAATAAGTGCCAAAATACAGCGCCATACAGTAGACGATAAAATTTTACGGCTTAAAGGCAAAAAGTTTCTAATGCGTTTGAGCATCGCAATAAGTAAAAAAGCAAGCATGATTTTTAAAAAAATAATAGCGTTTATAAGTGTCTGGACATTTTCCATAATTTGTTTTTTGAAACCTGATGTAACCTTGGTAACATGGTTAAATGCTATAGCTCTTCACAGGAAACATATTTCAGACCCACAGATCGTCACCCGCCGTATAGGATCACAGACACAGGCGAACGCGCCCGCCTTAACTCCAGTCAGATAGGCTGGTACTCGATTTACCTACCCCTGATGGATGGAAGGCTGAGTTGACCTAGGCGACTGGTTACATACCGAGATGGTTTACCTGTCCACAGGCAGTCACCCATCGCAGTACTAACCCGGGCCGGCGTAGAGTAACTTCGTTGATCTGATGAAACGTATGCCATGCCACCAATCGCGGATTGCGGCGAGCTTTCAGCTTTATAAATTCACGTACTACTACTAATTAACTCACTATGTAAAAATTAGCCATCTGGACAATTATAACGGAAATTATGATACGTTTGGTAATAGCAGTAGGGCCTAAAAGCATTAGCATTGTCATCATAATGGCGTAGGTAAGATAAACTTGCGTGTCTTTGGTCATTCATGCGTCTTGCAGCACGCCACGAGAGACAGAAGGCATAAAACGTTACTTTCTCATGGGTTCAGTCAAGCGTCACAGAATGGCGACAGCGTAATGACCTGAAACTATTTGTCTAAGGCAATGACTTACTGGCATGATATGTGAATCAGTCCATTTGGCGACGAACGTTGACTTACACATGAGGCGTCGTAAACTAGCTGCAGCGAACACGTGATGCAAAACTACGAGTAAAACCATAGCACAAACTACAGGCACCTAGGACGAGAAGAAGGCTATGGAATCTGCTCGTTTGTACGTATAGTCAGCTTGAAGAATATTCTAGACGAACGTTGACCAATTTTTGGAAAGATTAGGCATGGTCTAAGAATAACGTTATAGCAATTTTTACCAGGTTTACTCCTTCACGGGGGAGGATCTTTTAGGCCACAGATCCAAAAAGTCATTACAATAAATTCAAATATTATAACTATTTGATGTTTTTCCAAGCGAACAAGTAATCAAACGGTAATTCTAACCTTAAAATAGCAGCGCTGGTGTGCGGGTTTCATGACGGTAAGTTGATACTGTTGTGAGTCGGCTGGATTCAGTAATCTGCGTGCCTACAGATGAATTGCATCCGTCTATTATTGTTATTCGATATATCGCTATCAATCATTTTCCATCATTATCTCACCGCACTTATTGAAGTTCTTAAGATTCCTCCAGCTTACAGAATCTTGCTATGTGTGGAAAATGCACTGTATTATTTATGTATTAGGCAATGGGAAGTCTAGCTCTACAGATAGGTCTTCTTGTTATAAGCAAAGCTCGACACTGTGGCAATTTTTGTATTAACTTCTTTGCTGTTTCATGAAAATGAAAGATAAGCTTAGCTGCTCCATTTTAAAGTGCACACTGTGTAAAACTGCATACAATTAGTCACATTTACAAAATGCACTAGAATTATTAGGTTTTATGCAAATTATGTTTTGTATGTAACGTGTTTTTATGGTTCTAGGCCTACGCTGTCTGTCTCAGTCTTTTTTTGTTTTCTGTGCTTTAATTTGTTCTCGTGGGCCTTTGCTGCTTGAAACCAATTTATCGATAAATAGACGAATAAATAAAATTTGGAACAATAATGTTGCTAAACAATAGGATTTTAATTATGTGTAATATAATATGATAT
>Ga0056128_1001960_pt1 | contig 23940 bp, 8 predicted proteins | sample WorMetLIZISLAND2_FD_71113 | JGI IMG/M metagenome (GOLD analysis project Ga0056128, IMG submission 71113) | Marine gutless worms symbiont microbial communities from Max Planck institute for Marine Microbiology, Germany - Olavius geniculatus... ... | reverse complement strand
CCAAAGTATCTGGATGTATTAAAGACCCGAGTCCATTCCATTCTCTGCCATCTCTTAAATTTGATAACAGATTACTATTTTGGCAGTTCCAGCTCTTCAATTATTGGGACAGTCCCAGTGCACAAGGCTCAAACTTTTGGGGGAGCAAGAGCTATGGCCTGCTCTCCCGTGCCAAAAGTTGGGGGAGCAGCTGCTTTCTCTGCTCCCCCTGTTCCAACGCCCATGGTTGTATGCTTATACCTCGTTTACACGATCAAGCAAATATCGAGCAATCATGGAGCAAACATTCAGCAAATGCATTTAGAATACACGTGCACGACGTGTGCTCTAATTTCTCGATGTTTGCTCGATGTTTGCTTGATAATTGCTTGATCGTGTAAACGGGGTATAAGTGAACTGTCATACAACAGGCGACAGGGTGAAGACAGATCGTCAGACTAGTGTGACGACAAGGAGCGTGTCTGGCATGGTCGGCTGCATCGCCAGCGTGGTGCTTAATTCTAACTACAGACTCAACTGGACCGTTAGCTCTGCGCTTGGTTCTAAGGCTGTCAACGTCAGCGAATGTTCTCTGCCGTGAACTGAACGCATGAGCGAATTTAACTTCCGCTATTACATATCAATGACATGTCGAGAAATTCGATAGAAAAAAAAACTTTTTACGCAATGCATTTTCCATTTGTTTTGATGTTGTTTTGTAGTTTGTTAACAAATGAATAAAAATGTCAAATGCATTCTTGTTACGTTTAGTTTTGTAACAAGCTAAATATTAAGCATTGTATCATTTTGCAATTTTGAACAACTTTGTAGTTATGGCGTTTTACTAGAAAACTATATAAATATAACATTTTGCTAATTCTCTCCTCGATATTACGAATCACGCATGCTGACATATATACACCAGTTAAATTCTTATCATTGTTTGCATATCACATAAAGCCGCACCAGAAACGTTATTTCAGCAAACTCTCTGAGCATTTTAAACGAATTTCATTGTTTCAGGATTAAAATCTCACTGACCGCAGTCAGTTTTCTAAATCAGCGTTATGCGTGAACGGCAGGACGAGTCAAAAACGTAGTTTATCTGCGTTTTAGTTTTTCGACTCGCTCGTTGGCAGTGGTGGGGTGCTTCAGAGCAGCCGAAGTGACAGGCCTCTCCGAGCAATTTTGATTAGCCGCAATAATCGATTTATAATTAAGCTTATGTTCGGATTACAATCGCTGAAAAAATGTTTGAAAAAAAAGGAAAAAGAAGGCGATTAAAAAGAAGTAAAACTTTTCCTTGGACAACAGCCTGGGTAGTTTACGCTAATGCACACTATAGGTTTTTCCTGGACTTTTAAAATCTGATTTCACTTAGCACCTGAGACAATCTTCACAGTTCAATATTCACGTTTTTTGTTCGTAGATCTAGACTCTCAAGTATGCTTGGACCTACTCTATAAATTAAGCTACGTTAGATTAGATTGGATTTCAGTTTCGGCTACGGTCAGAAAGCTTCGTTTTCTCCAGGAGTCGACGCAGATTTATGCAGCGCAATATTGAACGCGGCAGCTGGACGCCAAAGCTTAATGGGTTTGAGCCGGCAGCTACTGCGGCGGCTGCATGGGTATTGGTTAATGGGGAAGTGATTAAGCGTTCAGTGTAATTGATGCAAAATTTTATGGAACAGTCGCGTCGCGTTAGTGAGCCAATTACAGCACTGGCTACTGCTCTATAGAGCGGATTACCGGGGGACACCGTCCGATGTAGATGGTTTCTGCACGGATGACTAGTGGTAACCAAATGAACAAAGCGAAGTGATCGACCGACGCCACGACTGTTTTCATTAACTTCTCGTCAATTGGTCACTCGGCCGTTTAAATTAACACTGCGCTAATTTGAATGCTTACGATTCGTGTATAGGCCTACATGTAGATGGCTCTGCATCATTGGTCGCGATGCATCTACGACGGCTGTATCACTCAGTAGCAGCTGTTAAGAAACTTAATCATGACAGTAGTGAAAACCCATTTATTTCATTGGGCAGACTAACACGATACAAACATCTCTTCGCCAAGTCATTTCCTGGATTGCACTCCAATTAATCTCTGTAATGGATCTATAGCAGTGCAGTTCATATTACTCGTACTCAGGCCACTTTAAAAGTTCCGGATTGACTGGTTGAGACTAGGTTCTATGCAAGTAGGTCTAATGGTAAGCTGCGTTATTATGGTAATACAGTGTAGCAATAAGCTTTAAGCTCGTAAATTTGGAAAATGCAGCACATTCGTGGTCATTGTTGTCAAGTTTTCGGTCGTAAGAGACAATATCCGGATGAGTTGAGTGAGCATCAATTAAGATGCATTAACGCGATATGCTGTCAAGTAAAAAGCTCTGCTCGTCCTGTGCTATTACTGCGAAACAATTATTCCGCATAATCAAGTTAACATAGCACGAATAGCTCAGTCAATTCTGTTAATTCTGTCACTGTAAGCTATTAATTTGACAGACTGGCACAAATCTTTACACCAGCTAAATTATAGGCTACTCTCCGTAGGCTTAGTGTTGAAGCCCCCAAATTTTGGCAAGACCTCAGTTTTCTTTAGTTATATGTCACAAATTCACAACCGTTAAAAACTAATTAAAATCAAACACTCTATACAGACGTATTAGTGTTAAAAGCTATTTAAAAAGTAGAATTCTTGCTTATGCCTATAGCTAAGTACAGTCCGCGGCTATCATGCACACACAAAAAACACGAAAACTACGTGACCTTGATGTTTGATCTATGACCTTGATATTCAATAAACCTCTAGAGATTGTCAATGTAGATCTACATGTTCGTGTAAAATTTTATCAAACTAAGTGCATAGGTTTATGAGCTATCGTGTTGAATGTTGACGAAAAAATAATCATCGCGACGATGCTGAAAACAATACTGTCGTTGATGCCGCAGGCAGTAATAACTATAAGCCAATGGACATCTTTGTTTCGGGCATCTGACGTGTGCGGCTGTCGATGTCCTCAGAATTAGGAATTTCACGCCGTTCAATTTTCTGAGTTTACGTCCCTGAGGACTTGGGCCGAACGGCATATTGTATAAAGTTCATACGGCATCACACTTTGGAAACTTAGTTGCAGCGTTGTACTTTTTACTATAAGACTGCTAGACATTAGAATTTAGCTATCAGTTCATGCATGGTGTCTGTCTGTCACAACCCGGTACCGATCGGAGCCCAGGTGAGATAGAGACTTTGGTTTACACCATATGATAGCATAGGATTTCTAGTATTTTGTGATAAATTTCATGCCACTGGGTGAAGGGGGCTCTACGAACGTAAGGAAGAAAGAGGGGCACCTACCTTAAAAAGACATTATTCTACCGTTATTGGCTGGTGTAACGTGAAAATGGTTGCATATAGGCACAGACATGCGGCTTATTATAACAAGCACTGGCGGCGAGCTTCTTAAAAATATCAACATCGATGACCTTGAATGACCTTAAACCCCCAAAATATGGGGTTTTAGTGAATTTTTCGCAATTTCGGGCTGCAACACGCATTTCGAGTGAATTGCGCCAAAATGGCTGGAGATAGAACAAGACAACCTGCGTACGAAATTTTCAGCATTGAATGTAGATTTTAGCAAATCAAGTCCGGACCTTCTAGATTTAAGGAGGCCTGCGCACGCGGGTGTCAGAGGAGTTTCCCTCTTTAAAGTGATTATTTATCCGCTGCTAGTTTGTCTAACGTGAAAATGGTTGCAGATAGGCACAGACATGCTGCTTAACATAACAAGCACTGACGACGAGCTTTTTAGGATTGTCAACATTGATGACCTTGATTGACCTTGAACCTAAAAATAGAAGTTTTTTAGTGATTTTTTGGCGATTTTTGTCTGCAAAAAAAATGAAATACGACGAAATGGATGGAGATGGACCAAGATTACCTGGAAACAGGAACTGCAATAGGCTCTCGCGCGTCTCATGAACATTAGCTCAGATTTCTTGTTCTGAATGGAAATGCATTGCTGTAGGGCCTATTAAAACTTTCGACGGCCCTCAACAATTCAGCGTGATGGCTGCCACTTCTGCTGCTCCAACTGCTGCTGCTGATGATGATGATGATGACGACTGTCTAGCGTGCGTGCAAGAAGATGGAATGAGAAGTAAATTGACAATAATGTAGTCGACGACGCCGCGGCTCGTCAGTGATTGCTGCAAAATGATCGGCGGCCGCGGCACACAATGGAAGGGAGAAAGCTGAGTGTGACGTACGTTCGATCAATAACCAATCTCCAGTCGATAGTCGAATCAGCGCAGCCTCGTCGTACCACTTTGTGACGTAAAGGGACGTACACAGCTACGTAATTGATCTGAACTAAACTGACATGGTTTAGTTTTTGACGAACTGATCAATGGACAAGCAGTAATGCATTACAGTAGGCACCGTCTAACGGCGTCGGTGGCCTACGTGACGTATGCGCGTCAACCAGTAACCATTGAGCTCGCCTGCTTCCACATTGGTCAGTTCGTCAAAAGCTAAATCGCGTCAGTTTAGTTCAAATAAGTCGCTATGTACCCGTCTTAACGAAAGACGGGTGCCGGACTCGTACTCGTGTTTACGTGAACGCAGCCTTAGTAGTCAGAAAATCGTAACTAAAGAACAAACCGCAGATACGACTTCTTTTCACGCTTTGCCAAAAAGCACCGAAAAGCAGAGAAAAGTTGTAGTTTTACCTCAGTTTTACCTATAAAAATTCTCCCTATGAAAATTTTAAAGAAATACATCAAAATGTAGCATTTGTGACCAACTAGGAAATTACAAACTTTACTCAAAAATTCGGACTTTGGCATTTGAGCGATGTTTCTTCTGCAAATTATCTCCGACGATGAAGCTGTTTTTATAGGGTTGAGTTTTTGTATGTGTCTCCGTCTCTGCAACTTATCTATTAAAGTTATCAACGGATTATGAATTAATGATAATATGTTCAAAAAACGTTTGGCTTGCGTTGATTGCGTTCGTTGCGTATTTCTGTGCGTAGCTTTTTGCTTCGCTTTCGTCACTTGCGTAAAAGGTATACATGTATACTTACGGGCCTTGCATTGCCACAACGTAATTTTGCGCGAGATACAAACGAAGCTTAGGGCTATTACACGAGTGCGTTGCTTGCGGACGGTGAATTCGTTGCGCTGTGTTCGCAGTCTGTGATCAGCCGATGTCACCGCGAACACTGGCGTAGACAGGGAAGGCCCAGAAAAGAACTTAGCCCCTTTCCTAATATCCAGAGAAGACATAAGCACACGTTTGAACTGCATTAAATTTGGCCAGTTAATTTTCAGAAAAATAATTAAAATTATTGTTGCCACCAGATGTGATATTTTAAAGCTATAATGCACCAAATTCAATTTCGGCTAAGGCGCTGTCCCAGACCCCGCTGGGGGAGCTCACAGCACCCCCAAACTCTTTAAATAAATTTTAGAAATCTTATTTCTAAAGGGGGGGTAAAGAAGGAAAAGAGGAAAAAAGGAAGGGAAATGGAAGGGTCAGAAGAAAAAGAAAGCAAAAGGATAGGGAAGGGAGAAGAGGAAGGAAAAAGGGAAAGAAAAAGCAGGGAGGGAAGAATAAGAAAAAAGAGTAGGCCTAGGGAAAAGAAGGGCGTGGACAGAAAAAGTGAAGAGAGAGAGAAGAGGAGACCTTCATTCATATTTCTGGCTGCGCCACAGGGCGCGAACATTGTCAACTCGCGTTCAGAGCGACACATATACATCACATCAAGCACGGCAATGGCAATGGCCGTGTCACCTCACCTCTCACCAGCCGGTCGTCAACATGGCGGACGGTCGTGCGTGTCACGTGACCTCGTCATCGCTGATATGATTTTCAGACCCACCCGACCGATGCCGTCATTTTCTCTCCGTCCACGTGTATCTGTGTGTATCTGTCTGTCCGTCTGTCTGTGTATCTGTGATGATGGTAGCCTATGTGACATCGGCAGCTGAGACACGGTCACACAGGTCGTCCGACGTGACGACATATTTTTCGCTCGTCGCCGTCCGGGGGCCGCCACTATGCGAACGTCAGTCACGTGACCGTTGCTCGGTGGTCACGTGACACCAGGACCAAGCCGCCAGCTTCGTCTTGTGCGCACATCTCACGCGTTCTGCGAGATCACAGGTGTACCAATCACTCGCCGACTGCCAAGCAACTGATTAAGTTTTATCGTTTCAATCGTCGAGAAATACTGCTAGATTGCAGTGGCACCGCGTTAAAATAACGAACTAAGAACCATAATGCCGCACCGTTTATAACTCGGTAAACAATTACAGCAAACAGAAAAAATAGTTTTATTTTTTATGAGTATCGTTATGAATGTCAGATGAAAAGTTACAGATTTACATTTTTATCCATAGCACCGCTAGATCAGTTACTGTTACGGGGCGCGGAAAACATAATGCTATCATGTCTTTCCTCCGTGCGTCTGTCCGTCTGACCCTGATGTTGCCACGATAGCCTATCTCAGGCAGAATGCGCGCAAAAATGGTGACTGACAACTGGTTTGAATGCAACTGTGCAAAATGTGGGCTGATTTATACGTCAACAACAACAAGAACACTGAGGAAAATTATCGTATATGTGTAGATAAAATTATACAGTTTTTTAAAATAAACACGTTGCTGTAAAAAGTAGATATAAAACCACGGCGTGAGCAAAAACTCTCGTGTTATATTGTTTTTGTTTTCAATAAATTGTTACGCCAGAAATCTCGTAGTGCACGCACGGCGAAGAATTCGGCAGCGATGAATGGCGAGCGCTGCCAGAAAACTGTTTTCTTTTCCTGACGGTCGTGCAGCGTTTGGCGGCAGCGTGTAACGTAACGTAATAAGCGGCGTTCTGAGCAATAAATTTGAATCGATCAGAGACCAACGAGACAAAGACGGATTACTAAATTTTCTACGTTTGTTTGTTTGTCTGCGCGTCTCCTTCCGTACCTGTGTCTATACGCGTCTGTATCGCTACTGATGTTCGCAGTGAGGCTGCTAGCATGTGCGACGAAACCTCGCATGCGACTAGACCAGCGCGGGGCGACGTTTAATGCAGTTGTCAATCAACTCCGGTTTGGCAGCGCCATCGCACGATACGCCACTGGTATATGCGATAACGTTGCCAAACCCGAATTGATTAACAACTACACTGTACGAAGCCCCGCCCTGTTTTTGTCGTATGCGAAGTTTTGTCGCCCACGTAGGCTTAAGGCTCCCTTTTAGTTTAGTAAGTCTTCCTCGCTTTTTGGAATTGGTGAGTTTCTTGCCGACATTGTGCGCTGTACGAATTTACTTATTTACTTGCTCAATTTCTTCCTGAAACTGGTGTATACAAAGTGACAGACACAGGCACTCGCAAACTCACAAACACACGAGCAGGTTGCGACGCAAGCCTCACTCCAGGAGTGACGCCAAAGAAGCGGAAATTGCCCGCCGGCGCATCTTTGTCCGATCACTTGACATAGACCGGAAGTTGGCGCACGTGACGTAGAATCAGCAGCCAATAAGGCTACTATGGCGTCACCTATACCAGCGAGATCCACGTGGGTGGGCGGTGTGTCCACTGTGTTATTATCTGCTTACCCCCGCCACACATACAGCAAATCATATTCGACGTCAGTCATTCAGTTTTCTTTTTTTCTCTTTTTTCATCACTCAGCTGTCAACCGGTACCGAGACTGCCACGGGACGCCATCTCATTTGACCTGTCGTCAAATCGGCTGTTTCTTTAATATCGACTTGTTAAGTTTTTATCCAGCCGGTTTAACGTTATCCGTCCAGTGTTATATTTCGCACGTAGTTCTTTCGACACAACCGTCCTTCGTCTAGGTTTACTTTTGATGAAAGTTTTTCATAGTCATTTTCTAACTTTGAGTGATATGACACTGTTTTGTTCCTTTACTGAATTTCGTTATAGCATTCTTTTCTGCATGCGTGTACGATTTTGAAAACAGGATGCAACAAAAGGCTCGGAGTTTGCGAAGAAGTCAACCTTGTCGCATGCTCACAGTATACACCATACTGTTAGACGGGTTTTCGTTATACATGTACGTGAAACGAAAAAAACAAACATTTACGAAAAGCTCATGTTAATATTCGCGTTTTATTTCACGCAATTACGCCAAACTCATTTTGTACGAACATTTGTAAACAATTTATGCAAATGTTAATTTTTGTTTTAGGCCTACACGTCACCATAGCCTTATGTACAGAATATAAAATGCCCAAATGACGATGTCATGCAGAGTTTGTTAGAAATATTTTTCTGGCTGTTTTTGTCGCCTCTCTTTGCATTAAGCTTCACCCGTCTTAGCAAAGAGCACCTACGCTGATTTGAAAGTGATTTTTTGAAGTGCGTAAAAATAAGTAAGAGATAAATAAGTAAATAAGTAAGTAGCGTAAAGTAAGTAATTTAGTGCACATGCCAAAGGCATGTGCACACAGCTTAGACATTACACTAAAACTACAATGCATTCAAAAAGATTTTTAATATAAGCTGATGCCAACGTCATGCCCATACATGCACCAAATCTTGTTTGATAAAAAAATCGCCAAAATATTAGTTACGCATAGCAAAGATGACTATAACGTGACAAGAGGGTAAAACGTACGCACACAGTCATGTGTAAAAGGTCAATATGCTTTACGTTTCCGTTACGCTGAGTCTGATCTCATAGCTTCCGTAAGGTTCAGCCAAAATAAAAATAAACCGTCACCTGGCATTACATCTGCGCCGTCGCTTCGCGTCTCAAGATATTTCTTCTGCTCCGCCGCCGCCGCCGCCGCCGAATTCACATCTGGACACGCAGCTAATTCGGCAGCATACTGATGATGCCAAACTAGCAACGGCGTCGACGACGACGATGACGATTTATGTTGTAGCGGGTGCGCCGTCGAAGACCGTACTTTAAGCTATACTGTCGTGTACCTGGATAGCCGTTCAGTAGGCCTAGCAATCATTTCTTTAAGTAGGTCTACTTGTGGGTAAGCGAGTAAGCAGTACGATCTTATACCACTCCAGACAGTGCGATAAGATACTTATGCTACGCCCAGATCGATTATATTACAGCGTCGTTTGCTTATGACGCTGCCGACGTAAATACCCAGATAACTTATTACATTGACCCGTGGTAAGTCTTGGTTGTTTATATTAATTTTAGAGCATTAGAGATCGTGGCGTGGTCCAGTACGCATTGTGCAATATTTCTTTGCGTTGATAGCCATGTCAATCGACAACAGTTCTTATTCACAGATGCAGTTCTCGAAAAGACGGTGCAAATATTAAGACGTTGTAGGCCTAGTGCAGGTGCTAGTTTTAAACAACTATTACTGCATATGCAGCGTTGAGTACGCTAGCCACTAAAATTAATTTGCTTCGTGTTGCGGGTTAATACTAGACAAAATCGTTGCAAAAACCCGACAGATTGTTTTTTTTCGTCTTGCCTAGAAGCTATGGCAAGTATTATGCAACGAAGCAAAACAAAGCGAAACTGCTCTTTCGTGGCCGCTGTCCCCTCCACGCACACCGGGCTTCATCGGGGCTTTGGCACCTTTAGACCATTACGGTCTGGGCCTGACCAAGCCCGTCACCTTCCTGAGGCTCCGATCCCCCGGCCACGAAAGAGCGCGCAGTCGCATACACGAGGCGTCCCTCGAATGGTGTTTCATTGATTTCTCGCTCTTAACCCAATTATGCCTACGATCCCATATATGGGCATCTAATTTGACGGTAAATAATAAAATAATTTGAGCACTAATAGGTTAAACGTCTGACAGCCAGAGTGTGCGAGTGTGCGTATGTCGGATTGTGGCTCGTGAAACGAAGACGAAGCAACCAGGCAGCGAGTGAGCGGTGTAACTGTAATAGCTTTGACGAATGTGACCCAGCTGAATTATATACTACATACACTCACGCACATACACGCATACACAGGCCTACGACTACAATGCTGCTGTTCTGGTCGCTTCCAGCTGCATGTGGGAATGCTAAAAAATGGGGTACTCGTGTAATTTGACAGAAGGTGGAATCGCTGTGGCCAGTCCACCCAACTCCTTGGTTGGTGGCGTGGCGTAGCGATAACGCGTTTCATCCGATAACGAAGTTATTCTACGCCGGGCCGGGTTAATACTGCGATGGGTGACTGCCTGCGGGCAGGTAAACCATCTCGGTGCGAAGCCTGCCAGCTAGGTCAACTCAGCCTTCCATCATTCCTCCGGGGTAGGTAAATCGAGTACCAGCCTATCTGACTAGGGTTAAAGTGAGGCGCGTTCACTTGTGTCGGGTGGCAGGTAACACTGTGTGATCCCATATGGCAGGTGACGCTCCGTAGCTCTGAGATAAGCTTTCCATTAAGACCTATATCACCACCTTTAACCTTTTTACCTTTGTGTTTTTTAACCAGATGACATCATAGAACCGACAGCTTGACTGTAATTTGCAATTGCATTTTTAGCCTGGGTTCGACCAACAGCAGAGTAAACGAGTGTGACAGACGACAGACAGACAGACCGCTTTGTGGGAAAATGTGTAGGAATGGGCGAAGTCTCTTGCGTTGCAAGAGCAATTCGGCCTAAAATGCAAAAAAAATTATTACAATACATTATACTTTATTGTAAAAGTGTAATTTTTACTTTTTTTTTTGTTTTACATTAATTTCAGCAAAACGATAGAGAAATGCGTGTTCTTCTCCTTAGAAACAGCGGGAAACGGCATCCCCATAGGCCTACTTTCGCCCCGCCCCACCATTTTCGAAAGCGCTAGCCCCAAAGATGCACAATTTTTTAAAGCGAAAAAATACAAAAAAAAATCCAAATTTTAAGTTTTTAAGTTTTATTTGTTGTGCTATATGTAATACAGATCGTAATTTTGGGTTTTTGAAGTCACTTCATTAACTCAGCAAAAATGACCTGTATAGCATGTTCTTCCTGTGTCTTAAAATTTGTGCTCGTCTCCTTTGTACACCAAAACCCATAAAATCTTTAACAACTTTCAAAGCCTTTAATAACCGAAAAAATTTTCAAAAACCTAAGTTTTTCATTCCTGGCTAGCCCCGCGAAGCGGCGTTGGTGTCCGTTCTGTTGGGAGGCTTACATCGGTCAGCTTGCACATCGGCTGCCGGGCTATCTGATCGGTCCGATAGACAGACTCGGGCGTCTCGGTGCAACAAAGGTGCTTAACTAACTGTCAATCATTGATTCAGCTCCTGCACTGCCACAGTGACTACAATCCACCAGCATAGCGGCTGATTTCTTTCTTCAAACCTGGCCTTTCACATTCCTTCCTTTCTGTCAGCTCGTCTTCTGCGGAATTATCGTTAGATCTAATTCTCCCAGACATTCAAGGGCATATGGTTGAGCTCTTATCATCTGTAGAACGAATGTCTTTCGCACAGTTTTTTGTCTCTTATTTTTAACCGTTAACTTTTAGTCATATTGCGTCACTTACGTGCAAATTTGACATCAAGTGCGATCTGATTTTGCGATTAGGCCTACACATTAGGCCTACTGCATTTCACAAGTAATGAATTACAATTACTGGGGTGTATTAATTGTTTGCAGTAATTAATTCAATTACTTCAGTAATTGATTAGCCGAGGAAAGGTTGCTGTTTTGCACTATGTTTTTCTAGTTAACTTTTTAAAATTTTATTACGCATTACTGTATATATAGTGTTTATTGGAATTTGTTGTCTGAGTTAAAATACACGTAGGCCTAGGCCTATAAATATTTAGTGAATGGTGTAGTCTATAGACAGTTCGTCATGCTGAATGTTGATGTTTCAGCGGAGCGATTAATGCCACTGTCTGTAGCGGCGCAATACACACTTACTGCTGGGCCGGTCGAGACAAGTCAATTATGATCGCCTTGGGTCCATGGAGACATTGTTCAGCGTCGCGCTACACCGACTCCAGGCGTTGCCAACGCTTTTTGGCTAAAATGACAAACGTAACTCATTTTGCTGCCAAATAATCTAAAAAATGCCCAAATTTATAAAAAAAAGTCAGTCGCTCAGATTACTAGACACGCACATAAACGCGGCCTTTATGCATTCACGTCATCGAACCTGCTACTTTGTTTATAATTATGAATTTACGTTTTAATTTGATAGCTAATTTAAAGGCAAATAATACTTATCCGGCAATCGTATCAATAGCCTAGCGGCTATTCATATGGTGATCGGATAAATATCGGTCCTACCGGGGCCGGCTATTTATCCGGCGGCCGTCTTGGACGTCGGTGCGTACGAGCACCAAAGGGTGCTCATAGTCTATAGATACCAGCTAAGATGGGCAAAACGCCATTTTTGACGCTGGATATTTGTAGACGCTGGCAAAATACCGCTAAAATAAAATTGATGCCAAGTTAATTTCAAACGTGAGTGTTGCTGCCAAATTACAAATTTCCGTGGCAAATACAAAAATAGTGCCCAAATACCAAACTGCCAAACCACAATTTTCACTGCCAAACGCTTTTGAAAAATGCCAAATTTGAGTTATTTGCCATCTGAAAATGCCCGTTGGCAACCTTAAGCGAGCCACACTCAGTCGACATTTACAACGACGCCGCATCCTCATCCGAGACCTTGCATCACGTCCAGCAGCAGCAGCAGCAACTAGAGATGTTTTAGTAACTAAAATGAAAGCATAAACGAAAATAATCGGTCTTTTTACGAAAACGTATCTTGCTATTTTTAATGTAAAGAAAAAAGCCCAGCTGTCGCTAAGGAAGACGCGCTACAGCCTATACAGTTCCTGTTGCAGTATTGATTTTCAAGGTCATTCAATGTTGATGATTTTTTTATGTCATTTGAAAGTCAATATACCACTTTCTATTAGTGATTAATAGTAACCTTGGCCGTAACTCTCGCCGTTTCCGATATATAGCCAGTTTTCCGTTGAAAAACGCACATTTTCTTATTCCCTCTATTCAACCCCCAATTTGAAAATGTTTTTCTTGCACTAAATCGCTGAAATTCTGCATACCTAACTTTGACGCACATGGCTAATTACGCGTGTAAAATGTTCTTTGTACGACCTAACGCTTAGCCACAATACATCCGTTACAGACCAACAGACGACAACGATGCCAAAGACGCCTACAGCATAGCTGTAACGCGTCAAAAATGAAAACTCTGAAACTGGATAAAATAAAAATTACGGTAAGCAAAACGCACTAAAACGAAAACTATGTAGGCTTACGAAAAACGAGATTTCTGCGATTTAATTCAATTGAACAACTTGTAAAACGGCAGTTTTTGGTGTAAGACGTTGAAACATTCGTGACGTAATACACGCAGTCATCAGTGCGATTCACCTGGTTGCCATTTTTGCTTATATCACGCGCCGCGGAACAACTCCGTAATGAATTCTTGCCAAATGGCATGATAAAATATCAAATAGGTGTCAGATGCCGTATCTTAAAAAGCGTTTTGTCAAATTACAACCAAACTACAACTATATAAAAACAAACATAATTTTTAATAGCGGTGTGAAAACTAAATTCAGTTTCTTCAGAGAAAATTGATATGGTATGAAAATCATAATTGGCATCCAGTAAACTGTATAAAAACTAAAACCGAAATTTAATTTGAGAACTGAACTATCTTGCTGGCAGCAGAGCCAGCAGCAGCAAACTCGACAATAGACTTTTTTTGTCCAAAATGTTGTCTATAGACTCGTCAACAACTACGATTCCAAATCTTCGACAACTGATCTATGCGCCACTGGACATTCTGACGACCTGTGATCCGCTGTGTTAGGTGATGGTGTACGCGCTGTGAGAGACTGTTGTTCTCTCGTGTTGTTCTCTCGTGACACACTGGACGTCAAACAAAGCAGCAGCAGCAGCAGCAGCAGCAGTAGTAGTAATCAAGCCGAGACGTTGCATCGCTGCGCCGCGCGTGCAGGCAGCTATAGGCGAGTCTACGCGGGCGCCGTTTTCAGTCGTCACTCGTTTATTCACTTCGGCGCTCGTCGGTCGGGTCGGTCGTTTTGCTGCTTCGGACAATTACCGTCGCGATCCTTCGCACGCCAGATACATCACCCAGGTCAGTTCTTGTGCGTTTTTCAGACATTCCGACTTAGACGAATAAATGCATTGCAGTGCTAGTTAGTGACTATAGGTTTTGATTAGGCTAATTCTTATAATAAAACTACTGTAAAATAAATGGCACTACCGTCATTAATGATAATAATAATTTCAGTGACGTTTTTACATTTAGAGTGAGCCCGACACACACCATTCCATTCCAGTTAGCTGTATTTTCAAATTTGGTTTTTAACCCCTGACATCATCTTTACTTCCGGAGTAGGCTAGGCCCTACTGTATCACGAATTATTATTAAAATATTAACAACAACAACCGCGATAGCATGTTTTGCATAAATAGGTCACCCAATATAAGGTAGGCCCTATTACAAAACAACGCCGATTTGTAGCCTCCCCCTAATTACCAGTTAGGGCGATTTCTGTTTACATGCAGTGTTTGAATTGCCGGAGGGTTGGGGGGGGGTTAAGCCCCTGAATGTTTTCTCAACCCCCTAACACACTCAAATCATGCACTGAGGTCAGCTGTATACTATATACATTCAATTTTCGTCACAATTTTGGTCGGGCTCTTGTATCTAAAACTTCAACCCCAGCTAATTTTTTTTACAATTTAGTCATTGTTTACATGACATCAAATGTTTCTTACATGTACGAACTCTGTTGTTTTGCGGCGAATCTTATGAAAGCGTATGATCAATGCGTCAATATACGGTATTAGCCGATATTTGTTTTGCAAAACGTTGGCAAACATTTTAATGCAAAAAGCCATTAACACTTTGCATCTCGTAAACCTAACGCGTATATGCGTGTATAATTTACGTTAGGTTTATTATCGCGTATGTTTTATTTTATTTTAGTACGTAATCTACTTTAAATATGTTTAACATATTTGATAAACTTGTCATACTAAAGAGGCCCTGTATTATAAAGCCTATATCCGGATTAGTTGGTGCGCTCGTTGGTATTTTTTTCGCTCATTAGCCTATTTGTTCAGCAGCCGCATAACCAGTTATTATGTTTTGGCGATTCTTCAGCAGACGGCAGCAAAAGACGACGATCGACGGTGCTCAGTGGCGGCAAAATGACGTAAGCAATTCTGCACGGACATGATGGATGCTCGTTCGGGCTTTCCGTGCTGGCCGTCACCACCTGGACTACTGCAACTCACTGCCGTGCTGTGTTTGACGCTCAGCTTAGTTGTCTCAGGGTCGCGTGGCGCCGGTATGATCAATGCAAGCGACTCTACAGTCAACCCACCACCACCACGGACGTCGACGCGCGTAGACACGTCGACGCGCATCTACGCGTGGCAGAAGGCAGCGTCCAACACGTCGGCAGCAGGGATGTTTACGTTCAATCGACCCGGGCGCTCTTTTGTTGAATATCGTCACGTCTGGCCGTCGCCGAGCTTAGTCGTCCATCTGAACCTACGACTCAGCTTCCGTACGGTTCGGTCATCCAGCATATTGGCCGTGCTATCGTCGATCAGCGAACGACCTGCTCGTCCAGAGCGTTCCAACGGCAGCGTGCTACTTCCGACAACGTTGATACGACTACGCCGTGGCACTGTCCATGTGTCTGTCACTGACCAGCCTGACGGCGTCGCCGCTCCCGCGCAGTCGAGCATCATCATTGGCAGAGGTCCCTTACTTACTTACTTTCCTTTTCCTATGCTTTTTTCTAGCGTACGCGATATCCTGGCTTCTTCGTTTTCTAGTTGTCGAAGCTGTGTCAAGCTGCTAGTAAACTCTGTGACAGACTGGCACAATTGTGGAGCAGATGTTCATCTGTTTGTGGTTGCAGTCCGCAGTGGCTGCAGGTTGGCTACTTTCTCTGTCCCCTGCACTTGTGTAAAATGTGTGTCGTTTTTGCAATAGCCATTTTAAATCTGAGGTCTCTCCCTAACTCTCCCATAACTGGTGTGGTCAGTGCGAGTGGTCAGTCTGTGTCTCTCCCTATTTATAGCCGTCCCCGAAATGACCTATACTGTGTCTGGTGGGACGTTAAACCCTACTCACTCACTCACTCTCCCTATTTATAGATCTAGTTGCAATCCCAGAAAAAAAGTTAGGGACGGGGCGGGAAAAAACTGCTTTATTTTTTATTTTTTATAATATGCCGTGTAGTATTACACAGCAACTCATAAAGAAGAATTTGATACAACTGAATAGTATTCTTCAGAACTAACGCAAAGAAACTGCAGCATAACAGACCAGTTAGAAACAGCTTTTTTAGTAAAACATTGAGAGCAAACCCAAAAAACTGCACTAATGTTTTGAGGGTCAAATAAAAAATTTCAGGGGCAAATGTTCTAGGGACGGACGTAAAGCTGTAAAGACGTTTCGAAGTTGCCAGATTGGTTGTTTCTTGGTTTTTGACTGCGTATCAGGCTCAGCGTGAAGAACGAAAGATTTGTCGGGTGATTAGTAATAATAGCAGCATGTAGTCGTGGTGTCGCGTGTGTTGGGCGATCCATCACGCACAGACCTATTCACACATAACTGGTGTGGTCAGTGCGAGTGGCCAGTCTGTGTCCAGCTAGTGACCCATCACGCGCTTCCGTCGCTAGGTCTGTTGAGCCTCCATCCGTCCGTCATCGGTCAATATGGCCAGCGGTTCTGTGATAAATGGATCGCGGTCGCTCGTTCGCTCGGATCTAGCAGTATAATAAGAGATGATTTGCGACAAGGATTGGGAAGCAGGCAGCATTAGACTCGGCCGGCCACACCGGCTTGGCTCGGCCGATCCGACCGACAGCTTTATTCAATTACGTGATGAAAATAGCAACGTAACATAACGTATCATTGCGCGCCGAATCCGTCCGTCGATTACTTACTGTTCACTGACGTCGGTCGTCGTTCCACCTCTCATCTGACCGTTAGTTTTCAGCCACTAAGTCGACACTAATCCTTGTCGAATCTGCGACTGAGCACAAGCCAGATGCTCATCTTATTATGCGTTCGTTTAAAAACGCCGCGTACGAGTCTTGCTCTTTAGTTCGTCTTTCGTCCGTCCGTCCGTCTGTCTGCTGTCCGTCTGTGCCGTATAACAGGTTCCGAACTCGATAACGAAAGGGCGTAGATAGCAATTGGCGTGAACGTTCTCTAAAGCAGGTGTAATCGATGTGCCGATTTTAGCTCAAAGGCTTAAAGGTTAAAATTTGTGGACATCAAAAACATCCAAAAAGACGCCTTTTAACGAGCAGGCGCAACGCTCAGCAAAGCAGCATGCAGAGGCAGACCTTCAATTAACGTTCAAATCAGTAAATTTCCTCAAATAGCTATATAGGTGGACAGCCGTACAACTAGTCTCCGGATGTGTTCACAAGACTTGTTAATAAAGACTTTTAATAATGTTCGATTTGCTTTGCATTGCTGTCGTGCGTGCAGAGTTTTTTTACTGAGCGTGTTATCGGCATTCGGAGTTGTTACCATATATGTATAATGTTCATTTTTCTGTTCACTTTGATTTCGGTGCCGCGATAGAAAAAGTAAGTAAAGGAGAAGAGTGCAAAGTGCTGCATATTTACCCAGTCGTCGTTGAAACGATCGTTAATGCGCTGAGAACGCCTTGTCAGTATCTTCTCGACAACAGATGCGTGTTTCCTTTAGCTGACGTCTGAACATATCGATGCCGCTCAACGCAAAAGAGCAGATCGATTTTTTTTCCATCCGCAAATAATTAAGCAATTTCGCCGAGAAGTGTATCTTTGGCAAACAGGCCTGGGAAGAGTGTCACGGGACGCAGATGGACGGGTGAAGAGATTTAAGCTCAGTGAAGAGGCAGGCAGCTGCGAGTGACTGAGTTGAGTGAGATGATGCATGACGAGCCATCCAGAGCATTGTCCACTATTCGACAAACCATTTGAGGCAGCCGCAGAATCGCTACAGCCAGTAACGTCGTGACAGGGCAGCAGGGGGGCAACTCTATCCAATAAACTTTAGCCTGCGGAAAAAATTCAAGGGCATAGCTGGACGTGAGGTCCAGGGTCCGGTGCTTCCCAGCTAGGGCCAAAGTGACCTATGTGATTTTCATCAATTCGTCGACAAAAATATACTGGGTCACTACATGCATTATGATGAAAATTTACTTGTCACTCATTTGGGCATCTGGGAGCCAAACCCTTTTCAGCTTTTGCGAAGCCTTTTGGAACCCTACCAGGGCTCTGCTCCTGGTATCTATTACAAGCCGAAGGCCACAGGGCGTCTAATTTGTTCTAATAACGAAGCTTGTATTACACGTTTCACGATATAGCTTACGACAACGAAAACAAACCAACCGGAAACAGAAACATTGTCGTAAGACTCTGGTTGCATGTCAAACACACAACATTGCTTTTCCCTTTAACGTTCTCCGAGTGCTCGTATTCCACAAAGTGATGCTTTTTGTGTCTGAACTGAATTAGCAGATGGAGATCGACAGCAGCAGCAGCAGTATCCGTGCCGTGTTTGTGTGTCTATTGAGATGCTAATGATGAGAAGTGTCACTCGAAGGCGTGTTGGGTCCTGTGACGAACTGACCTGACGTCAATGATGTAATTATTTGCGACTACTGATGAGCCGCACACAAACTTGTGACATGTTGGGTTTGGCAAACGTTATCAGCGGACCCGCCGAGTAGACAGCGTTACGTTTAATGGAGTACAGTTTCCAATTGGCGCATACGATGCAAGACTCGAATGCTGAGAGTGCGGGTAGAGCTTGAGCTTCTAGGAGAGGAACTCTACTGTCCAGAGTTTATTAATCTTTTTGAGCACTTAAAATGAACTCTTTTGATATTATATTGGATCACACAAATCTATGCTCATTAGAGTTGTGCTTTGGGTAAAAACTGGGCACTGCACATTGGTGAAAATCCTCCAGAAACTGTCATCAAACACTGTGCGTAGTTCTATGTTTTGTGACTGTAAAAACACTTTTTTCGTCCGAGAACTGATCGTGGCATCTCTGACAACGTACGCCCATTAAAATTTGTGTCGTATGCGCTCTCGGGAAATCTGAGAGCCACAGCGGGGCCCAGGGAAAACATTCCCAAGGCCCGTCTGGGGAGAAAATTTTTGAATTTTGCGTTTAAAAATGGCGCATTCTCATGTACTTTTGGTGTATATTTTGAATGACGGCGGGCCCTCAAACGTCGCGGGGCCCTGGGAAAACTTTCCTCCCTTTCCCCCTTCTCGACGGGCCTGTACGCTTTTGTGACTGATCGAGAGATGTCGTTGATAGTCCAGGCACCGTATTTAGTAAAAACGAGTCGCATCTATGCAGGCAATGTCGCCGTTGCTATAGGTTAATATTTCAAACCGCCGAAACACAGAAATCCCCGAAGTTGTGACCCTATACCGACCGGTAACTCAGACCGAGCCTTAACTGGTGCGTCGGTGCGCGGACGTGATGGAGACGACTGATAGACTGCCACGCGGTTCGAGAGAGAGAGACCGTGAATGCGTAGTGAGGAGAACGCCATGCATGGAGCAGCAGCAGCAGCAGCAGCAGCAGATAACCAGGAGATAATGTGGGTTGGCAGGCGTCTGGTGCAGTTGGGCTGAAGGATGGTCGACACGTCACACCTTCACTGAATACTTAACACGCGCGCAGACGACGGACGACCAGCTGCTGTCCAGCTGTATTATACTGTTGATGTATCGTGGTGGTCATATGCCGGGTTACTCGGAAACTAATTAAACCCATGATTAGTCTCTACACTCTTCGCTCTTCCGCAGCCGAGTTCTAGGAGAACATGCGCAAACGCCACCCGAAAGCACGATTGTAAAAGTAAATAATGCATCGCGTGGCCAGTTTCGCTGCGACAGTACGGCAGTCGTCTTTCTAGCGCCTCTACCAGCTTGCATTAACCATGCACCTAACGACACATTCAGTAATGAAAGACGGAATTAACAAACCAACAACAAATTTACAATACGTCGTACATTGCAAAATGTTGTACAGCTCGTTGTACGACTTACTGTCCCACAATCCAAGACAAGTCGAAGTAGTGGGGTTTAAGTTTAATGGAATCCGAGCCTGAACGAGGACAATGAAAGAATCATAATAGCGCCATAGAGCCTACGACGACGGCGCTGAACAATAAAAGAACAGTTGAGGCTGCCGATGTTGACACTGGGACCATAACGCTAGCAGGCCTATAGGCCTACAGTACATAGAGAGACAGTTGATTGCGCGAGTGAAGAAGCACAATGACTTGATGCCCGGTACAGTTAGGTGTCAAGGGACCGGCGGCGAGATATTCCAGCAGAAACTGCAATAATATCAGCAGCAGCAGCAGCAGCAGCAGCAGCGCCATGACAACGAAACGCAGGAATCGCCGCTTGCGATCTGTGATGCGCCGTCGTCGCCTGTCCGTTCTGACAGATGACTGACTAGCCCGCTGGGACCTAGCCTACCGAAGCATTGTTCTTGGACTTGGATCCACTTCACTCAGCAATTCTCTAGCTTCTCTCACACTCCGCCACAGCGCGTTATAACTACTCACTAGTGGCTTACCGGACCAGATAGACGTAGTACAAAGTGCTATGTTGCAGCTCTTCGAGCTAAATACCGTTGATGTAGCGTCTCAGTATACTGGAAAGTGAAAGTGAAACTTGAAGTGACGAATATTTGCTGGTTTCTAAAGTGTAATTGGTATTTCAGTACCTTGTAGCGGTTAATAGTAATAATCATAATAATATCAATAATAGGTAATCTACAATACGGTGGTTCAGCTATTTGTTTCCGCTACTTACTGGCCGCATTTCAGAGTCAGTGGCGGATATATTTCTACCAAGCATAGACATTGTTTGAACTTCTACGCACGTCACGATTTTCAGTGGCGCAAAATTTACGACATTTTAACTGTTTTCGAAAAAAAAGATAAAGCCATGTAAGTCTGTATTATCAACAGAAACGTATAACAAACGCGTCGGTGCACCGCGCTTCCAACTGCGTATCGAATGATCCTAATAATTATTATTAGGCCTACACGTCAGCATCTATCTTCGATCATAGCACTAACTGATTAGTAACACCGCGCACTGTCTTGTCAGCGCACTTCGCACCTGTGCAGTTGATTTAGTAGTTTGCCAGTCTGCTGATCAGCGCACGTTAATCCGTTAGTGTCCAAATAGCGTGAAGTGGTCAGAGCCTAAAATACAGGGTGGGCCAAAAAATGGCACAGTTTTTTTGTATACCTCATAACTTCACCAAATATTAACCGATTTTCAAAATTCTTTCACTGTCAGAATCAGGAGACAATTTGTAATGAAACTGTCACTACAGATCCTACCACACCTCAAATGTGTCGCTACACTACCTCGTGAAATATCAGATGACGCACTCAAGCCTGCAACGCCACTGACCGTTGCGTGATCAACGTTGATCGAGGCTGGCATGTGGCTCCCAAACAACCCAGACTTAAATTCAGTTGATTATGCTGTTCGGGATGCCCTTCAACAGAGGGCCTATCAATGTTGACGATTCACAACAGTCAATTAGCTAAAAAAAACCATTGTCGCTGAGTGGGGCAAAGTCCCGCATCGTTTAGTTGATCGCGCTATTGGTCAGTGGCGTCGCCGGTTTCGATGCGTTGTCCAGCAGCAAGGCGGACACATTGGAAATTTGATGTGAAAACTGTAAAGATGTGATTTTTAGACAACAACTAAGACAACAAGCGCGTTGTTTCTGTTGTTAATTTCTTAAAATGTGTTGTTACAAAAGTCGTCTTGTTTTAATTGTTATTTTTAAGACACTGACATTTCACAAAGTAGTGTAGTGACACACTTAGGGTGTGGTAGGATTTATAGTGAGAGTTTTGTTGCAAATTGTCTCCTGATTCTGACAGTGAAAAAATTTCGAAAATCGGTTAATATTTGGTGAAGTTATGATGTATACAAAAAAACTGTGCCATTTTTTGGCCCACCCTGTAGACTGTACGAGAAGTATACACATAAATTGGGCTTAACTTTCTGAATTGAAGAGTAACATTTTCAAGTGGACTAGTAGACCCGTGCGCATAAGAGGTTAATTTTAATGCTATGCGCTATGTAAATTCACATTTTTCTGTAGGCCTACTACCTTCATTGGTTATTTTTTTTTATTTCAGGTCACTTACGGAACTATAATATTGTTATCACTGATATTCTTATAGTTGTAGAATTAACGCATCAATTTTCGTTGACGGTGAAGCAATTCAAGCAGCACTCATAACAACTCGCGACTGTTCTGAAATCTAGACTAAAAGCCTGTTCGTTTCCTTATCACTGACTTGGTCTGTAGACCTGTGACGTTACAGCGAAGGCGCTGTGAAAATTTGACTATTGTCATCATCATCATCGTCATCATCTTTTCAGACATTCTAAAATATTTTTACTTATGCAAAATTGTTTTTGCAAGGCAAAAAATTTCGCCTATTCATACACATTTTCCCGTTGCGTGGTCTGTCTGTTTGTCGTCTGTCACACGCGCATGCACCTTGCTTGAATCGTTTGACGAATTTAGATGCCTGCCATTTGGCTGGTAGATACACTTGGCGGGTCTAGTTGTACCGGGGTTCGTATGGTCTATACGAGAGGTAGCTTGATTAAACACTCCGAGCAGACTTTATTTATCAGATTCCACAGTGCGAATAGAATCAATCAAAAGCGACCATTAACAGCTTCACTGTACAGTTATGTAACGGCTCCTAAACGAACTCCGTACTTCTCAACGTCCAGAATTCGCGACGATCCAAAATCAACTGCGCAGCAACTTTCGACTGCACAGCTACAATGACGTCAATACAGCCGAGCCGCGTTAGACGCAGCTAAGCGTCGCCCAGCTACGAAAACCGTCCTCCAAATGGAGCGGAAGACTGCAAAGAGCTGGTCCCCGCGCTTATCCCTAGCTGTTGGCTAGACTCCCTAGATTATTTTGGTTCTAGGCACTGTGCTACATTTTTACACCTTTGCTAGCACAGCTATCCAGCTCAACTTGCCGTAGCTAAGTTTCCTAAGCTAAATTCCTCTCTATTTTCAGAGTCCTATCTTCTACTGCTGGCCAACCACACCCAAACAACACCTATCTGCTACCATAACTCATATACACCTACTCAGCTCTGCTCCCCAATGACACACTGTGTTAGTTGGGGTCCCTGACTTTCCCCCTAAGGAAGGGGTGATCAAACTCCCACCCAAAACATGCAATTGCAAATTGTAGCCAAACCGTCAGTCTTATGCTGCCACTTGGCAAATATAAGCAAGAAGGTAGGTATACTTTCACCAGCGATTCCGCTTTTTGCCAAATTATTTTTGGTCTTTGTTATCTGTACGGTTCATATCAGTAAACAACTCAGTCTGGTTTTTTCACTATAAGTCCACATCGGTCGATTCTTGTCTTCGTCACGTTAGGCTATTCTAATTTCGAATTATTAATGCTTCGTTGCCGTTTAGTCCTTGCGGCTAACTACAACCGTCAGCTGCGTGGAGTATAGCTCGTTAGTTTCTGATTGCGCGCATGATGCTATTATGCATCGTCTCGACCCTACTGTTGAATGTTAGATCGATAATTTGCTTGATAAGCTGTTCAAACAAGCAATCACTATGCCGTTTTATCTGCAGAGATACAGTAGACAGTAACTTCTCAGAACGTTCAAGGCTCATAGAAAGACTGTTTACTTTTTATCATCTGCTGTAGCTATAGAAATTTCAATAGGCCTAACGATTATTTTTAAATTAGCAAAATCTTGGATATTGATCGCAATTTGAATCATCGTTAATTTTGCTATCTTGGCTACGCCTACCTTCTTAAAAAGACAGTCAAAATCAATTTGTAAGTTTTTCCTTAATCAAGTCTTTAAAAAAGCAAAACTTGAAAACACGACATTCATCGGATATGTCTC
>Ga0056128_1001958_pt1 | contig 23951 bp, 13 predicted proteins | sample WorMetLIZISLAND2_FD_71113 | JGI IMG/M metagenome (GOLD analysis project Ga0056128, IMG submission 71113) | Marine gutless worms symbiont microbial communities from Max Planck institute for Marine Microbiology, Germany - Olavius geniculatus... ... | reverse complement strand
CGTCAACATTGATAGGGCCTCTGTTGAAGAGCATCCCGAACAGCATAATTGACTGGATTTAAGTCTGGGTTGTTTGAGGGTCACATGCCAGGCTCGATCAACGTTGATCACGCAACCGGTCAGTGGCGTTGCAGGCTTGAGTGCGTCATCTGACATTTCACGAGGTAGTGTAGCGACACACTTGAGGTGTGTTGGGATCTATAGTGGCGGTTTCATTAAAAATTGTCTCCTAATTCTGACAGTGAACGAATTTTGAACATCGGTTAATATTTGGTGAAGTCATGAGGTGTACAATAAATGGTGCCATTCTTTTTGGCCCACCCTGTATAGCTTCAGAATATGAGATTTGGTGGCAACAATTTTGATATTTTAAAAATAGTTTTTAATATGTATTTTAACAAAAATTTAAAATTGGGGCCTGGGTCCCTTGGACCCTTTTGTCTACGCCACTGGTGTCCTTCTGTATACAGACGACGTTGCAGTAGGTTCGTAATCTACCTTCGGTCAGTCATTTATAACTCATCTTTTTACTAATTTTTTTAGCCGACCGTACTTAAGTAACGGTCGAGCTATTGGTACGAGTTGTCTTCCGTCCGTCTGTAACGGATGTATTGTGGCTAATTTTTAGGTTGTAGGGGGATAATCTTTACACGAATAGTTAGCCATGTGTATTAAACTTGGGCATGAAACATTTCAGCCATTTATTGCAAGGAAAACATTTTCAAATTAAGGGATGAATGGAGGGGTGTAGGAAAATGTGCGTTATTTAACGGAAAATCGGCCATATCTTGGAAACGCCAAGAAACACGGTCAAAAGTACTGTCAGCCACTAATAGAAAGCGGCATACGTTTTTAGATGGAATGCAAATCGTCGACCTTGGATGACTTTGAAGGTCACTGACAACCAGTACGGTCGGCTATCTTAGCGACAGCTGCTTTTTGTTCTGACTATTTCCTACCCTCCATGTTTTTCCACTAGTTGCATTACTCTGGAGACAACTTTAAAGATTCTGGACCGATTGAACGAATGACTGGTCAATTGCGATGCGTGCCTGCGCAGAGCACGGACGGGCTCGTCGTAACGCTGACAAGGCGTACGCCTGCGAGTCGTCTTATAACACGTGCGAACTGCTGCTAGTCGCCGACACGGAGTTCATTCACGGCGTCGGCCACGGCATCGACGCCAATGCTATACGCGTCATGGTCTGTCGCCGTCTGCACTCCGTACCATACGACACGATACGATAAGCGATTTGCACTGGAAAACTGCCAGTTTAGCCTAATCAAGCGCATAGGCTAAACTGGAAACTGAAAATGTCTTAAATGTAGAGCTGTCAAATAACGCGCGTTAACACAATTAACGCGCGTTAAGAAATTAACGCATGTACGTAAATGGGTGAAGCAGGAGTTTCAATAATTCGAATTGCGGTTATTTGACGATCGAATGAATTCAAGTCATTAAACTGTTGTTGCCGATCCATCCCTACCGTAAATAACAATAATATTTAGATGATGGTGTGATGTAGTCCTTCATTTTTCAGCTATTGCAAATTCTAGCCCTACGATTTGGTCTGTCATTTTTTAGGTATTGCAATTTCCAGTCATTTTTTTGTGGTCCGTCATTTTCAGGTCTTACAAATTTTGCGCTTTTAGCAATATTAATGATGCTTTAACGTATGCGTTAAAAATTAACGCAATGTGTTAACGGCGACTTAACGCGTTACAAAATTAACGCTTAGACAACGATTATGAAAGGGTAATAAATCAACAAAAAGCAGATCAACAATTAACGCGTTAGCAAAACATGAACAACCCAGAAATTTGGGACCATACGCAAAACCAGCAATGTCGACATAGGGTGGGTCAACATGCACATGGTGTGCATGTTGACCCACCCTATGTTGACCCTGAAATTCCCCTCTCCAATCGGAGTTAGGGCGCCTGGCGGACTCACGTTGGGCTTAGCCTCAAATTTCTGGGTTGTTCATGTTTTGCTACAATTTTTTGTTCAACGCGAGATCTCCGAGATGCGTCGACCGATCGGCACGAAATTTTGCACGGTTGTCATTACTAGGCCGAATTTGATAATGCTGGTTCAAAATTTCGAGGGATGGCTTACCGCCAAAAAATTTCGGGGCCAAAACATGCAATATTTGGCCCGATTTTGGACGACTTCGAAATTCGGCGGCGAATATCTCCGGAACGGACGAAAATATTCAAAATCGGTCAAGTACTTAATCGACCGCGATTTCTCCCGCGTTAGGCGAAACAAGTTTTGTGAACTTTGGCCCAGTAACCTTGGAAATCTCGATGTGAAATCGTACCCACCTAAAGCGTTTTTTTCGGACGACCATATTTCAGCCCCTAGTGGGTGCTGCGCCCCCAAATTTTGCAGGCGCTAGGGAATGATTAAGTTATACTAGCGCACCCTTCAATGGGGACGGGGCCCCCTTACAATTTTTTTTTCAAAGGGGGTTTAAAATTGCCTTAAAATCTATCATATCCGCGTCTATAACTTTGGGGGTAGTGGGAGTAGCCTCACGATACTTTGCCACGTGATGGGCCTTAGGGTGGGCATGATCACTTATGTACAAATTTTTGTGGGTCCTGCACCCCAAAAATTTGGGAGGGCCAAAAATTCGATAAGTCGGCCCGATTTCGGACAACTTTCGAGTTTGTCCGCGAATATCTTAGAAACCGATCGAGATATCAAAAAATCGGAAACAGACTTGACCGACCACTGTCGCGGCTGGGTTAAGCCAGAAAATTGGTAAACTTTGGTCCACTAACAACAAAGTTGCAGGCGCGGATGTTGATCTATCCTAAGTCGACATTGGGCGTTCTGCGTATGCTAATGCATTTCAGTTTACGCCACGTGACTTTGCCACCGGGGAAATTCCCCTCCCCCTTTCCCTTTGAAATTTCCTCCCAATCGGACTTAGGGCGCCGGACTGACTACTGTTGGGCTTTTCTTCAAATTTCTAGTTTTTTTATTTGACTTTATTATTTGTGTCTATCATGTTTTATGGTGAATAAAGCTTCGTGTAAATAACAATAATATTCACATGACGGTGCGATTTGTTTCTTCATTCTTACTCCGCGCACAGAAGTAAGCTTATATGAGATCAGTGTAATATTGACGACCGAGCGACCGACCTCCGTTTCTGGCAGAGCCTTCTTGGAAGAACTTCAATTGCCCACATCTCAGCAACCAATCGTGCGATCCACTTCCGGTTTGTTTCTAGGGTGGGGTTATCTTGGTCGGCCAATTTAACAAAGCCATTTATATTTACGCCAAACTGACCTCCCCGTTGCCGTGGCAACGAAATTTGGGACAAAATGGCATATAACTTGGCCTTTATAAAAATATCTGCAAGATCTTTGCGTCTGTATGAGGGAAGGGTTTCGGGGTTGGGCCGTCGAATGCCGCCAACCACAATTTCAACCCCCAACTGACCCCCGTTGTCATGGCAACGAAATTTCGGACATAATGTGCTATAACTCGGCTTTTATAAAAGATATCTGCGAGACCTTTGTGTCTTTAAAGGCGTTTTGGCGGTTGCGCCGTCGAATGCTGCCAACCAAATTTTAGCCCGACCGACGCTGTTGCCATGGCAACGAAATTTGAGAAAAATGGGCTATAACTCGGCTTCTGTATAAGATATCTGTGAAATCTTTGCGTTTATAAGAAGGGGGTAGTTCGGGTTTGGGCCATCAAACGCTGCCAACCAAATTTTACCCCGACTGACCTCCGTTGCCATGGCAACGAAATTTGGGACGAAATGGCTTACAACTCGGTTTCTGTAAGAAACATATCTCGGATCTGTAGTTGCAGTTGTAGCAGTAGTAATACTGTAGTAGCAGTAGTAGGCTAGTAGTAGTATCGGCGTTTAATGTGCGCGGAGGATATATTAGATTGGTTACAATCTAAAGTATTTCTTGTTAGGTATTACAAATTCCAGCGCTGCGATTTGGTTTGTCATTTTTCAGATATTGCAATTTCCAGTCATTGTTTTTTCATGGTCCATCATTTTCAGGTCCTGCAAATTCAGCGCCCGAAAAATATTAATGATGCGTTATTAACAGGTTAGCGCATGCGTTAAAAAATTAACGCACTGCGTTAACGCGTTAAAAAAAATTAACGCTTTGACAGCTCTACTGAAAATATTTATTTAATGTTTAGTGTTTAAGGTAGGTTACATGCAATTTCGTCACTTTGCTTTGCAATGTTCGTAGGTCGCATAAATCACTAGTTGAGGATAGTTACGCATTTTTATTTGTATTCTTTTTCTGCTACTAGTCTGGCGAGTAAAAATGCGTATATAATGGAAACATTGTTGATTATATACCCAGCTTACTGTCGTCTCGGAAGTGGATGCGATCTACAGGCGCACTGAATTTGGCTGTTACAAGCACTTCGGATTTTCTATCCGAAAGGTATAGTTGCCACCAGTAACGTTTTGTTCCTATATAATTACAGTTAGTATGACAGACTAACTGCTGCATGGTGTAAAGTGACGTTCACGTGTAGGCTACTCCGGCGACGTTAGTGACACCACAGCGATACGATGGACGCTTTGCGCTGAAAATGCAGGCAGGCAAGATGCCGGTTTAATGGACTGAGTCGATCCAATAAAACTGATCATTCACTGTCCCTCCGTCCGTAGGTACTGTAATGCACGTCCATAATATTATAGTCCCCTTCGTATACGTCGTTACGTTCACAAAAAGTTTGTCCGATTCAAATCCAATTCAGTATTATAATGTAGGTAGCTGTCGATAAGTAGCCTGTGACCATTATAACCCGATTCAAAGTCAAGGTCAAGGTCGCGAGACGTCCGAATTAGGAATTCGTCCATGGGCCTATTATCTCCTTCGTCATTTAATCATGTGAGCTGGCAAATGTCTGCCGATTCTTAGGTAGAGCACAATATCGAGTTTTTTTTTATAATTTTCCAAACGGCATTTTCGATGACCTCATAGTTACGTTCTCATTGCGTAAAATTATAAAAAAGAATAAATTTCATACACTATTTGTACAAGAAATCTGAGCTAATGCTCACGAGATGCGCGCAAGCCTATAGCAGTTCCGGTTCAGTAGTTTAGCTGAAAATTGGAGTGTTCACGCTAACTTAATGTACAAATGTCAAATTCTCTGTCTGGATCGCATACCGGTAACGCTAGTTTTGTGGCGCCACCTTGTGAAAGATATAGATTTGTGTCGCAGCCCGAAATCGCCAAAAAATCCATAAAAACCCCTATTTTGGCATTCAAGGTCATTCAAGGTCATTAAATTCGGCGCCAATCAAGAGCCAGTGTATAACTTTTTATTAGTGATTAATAGTAACCTAGGCTCTATCACTCACTGTTACTGAGATACAGCGACTTATTGGCCAAAAATCGCAAATTTTACCTACCCCCCTCTCATTTAGTGCCCTCGTTCGGGGTGACCCCCTTAAATTTATAGAAAAGCTTTACGGTTCGTGAAACTAGAGTCTTCAAGGTAGCCGACGGTAAAAATTTGGTGATTTTCCCTTGCACTGCTTTTGACTGATCCACCCGTGTGACAGACAGACAGACGGACAGACAGAATTGCGATGGCTATGACGCGCTGAAAGCAGTAGCTGCTTTCGCGCGTAAAAACGGAGTATCGGAAAAATGTGCCAAAAACTACGAAATGAATACATATGAACTGTTCAAATGCTATAATAGAAACAGAGTCTGGTATAGCTTTTTGTGCTTTGCTGTTTAGATCATGTTGCATGTCAACTATGGAGAGACGCATTTCGAGGAATTTCTGAGGGTGGTTTGCTTTGCACTTTTATTCGCATAAACTATCGATTGCTGTCTGACTGCAATAAACAAGAAATCTGAGACGCGCGAGAACCTATAGCAGTTCCTGTTCGCAGATAATTTTGGTCTATCTCCATCCATTTCGTTGCAATTCATTCTTTTGCAGCTAAGAATCTGCCAAGAATTACTAAAAACACCCATTTTAGGGTTCATGGTCAATCAGTGTCATCAATGTTGACATTTCTAAGAAGCTCGTTGCCAGTGCTTGTTATGATAAGCAGCATGTATGTGTCTATCTGCAACCATTTTCACGATAGCGAGCCAACAGCGGATAAATAACCACTTTTTAGAGGGGTACCCCTCTTTGACACCCGCGTGCGCAGGCCTCCTTGAACCTAGCGAATCCGGATATGGATTGCTGAAATCTATATTTAATGCTAAAAATTTCATACGCAGGTTGTTTTGGTCTATGTCCAGCCATTTCTGCGCAATTCACTTTTGAAACTCGTGTCGTAGCCCGAAATCGCCAAAAAAATTCACTAAAACCCTCTACGGGCCGAAATATGGTCTTCTAAAAAGTCGATTGGGTGGGTATGATTCTACATCGAGATCTCCGCAATTAGTGGATTAAAGTTTACCGGACTTTTACGCCTAACGCGGGAGGAATTGTGGTAGATAAGTACTTGACCGATTTTGAATATCTTCATCCGTTTCGAAGATATTCGCCGTCGAATTTTGAAGTCAACCGAAATTGGGCCAAATTTTGCATGTTTTTCGCCCCTAAAATGTTTTTGGGGAAGCCCTTCCAAAATTTATAAAACTGAACACACTTCCGAGCATCGTGCAAAATTTCGCGGCGATCGGCCGACGGAGCTCGGAGATCTCGCGAGGAAAAAAAGAAACTAGAAATTTGGGGCAAAGCTCAACGTGAGTCCGTCCGGTGCCCTAAGTCCGATTAGATAAAAATCCAGGGGGTAAAATTTTCCCCGTAGCAAAGTCACAAGGCCCGAACTCAAATGCATTAGCATACATAGAACGCGCAATGTCGACTTAGGGTGGGCCGATATGCGCGCCAATAACTTTTTTGTTAGTGGACCAAAGTTCACCGAATCTTTTTTTGTTCAACGTAGGATGGATTGTTGTTGATAACGCCGTCGATATCTCTATGCGTGCTAGAGATATTTGCGGTCAAAGTCGAAAGTTGTCCTAAATAGCACCTAATTTTGGACGTTTTCTGCCCTTCCAAATTTTTTAGGGGACGGTGCTCCTTAAAAATTGTACCCGGTTTATCACCCCCACCTAGCGGCACGTCAAGGTGCAATGTCTCGTGGGGCTATTTCCGCTACTCCCGATGTTGTATGCGCGCATTTGGTGAATTTTACGTCAATTTTGGACCCCTATTTTGAGAAAAAATTTTAAGGGGAACGCGTCCCTGGTGGAAGGTGCGCTAGTAAAACTTGGTCATTCTCTAGCGCGTGTAAAAATTTTGGGGCCATAGAAGGCAAAATGGTCTTCTGAAAAAGTCGATTTAAGTGGGTATGCTTCCATCTCGAGATCACCGTAATTAGTAGAGTAAAACTAGGTAGACCAAAGTTCACCGGAATTTTTTTCACGAACGCGTGAGAAATCTCTTTCGATCGTGTACTTCTCTGATTTTGAATATCCCGAGATATTCGCCGTCGAACGTTGAAGTCGTCTGAAATCGCGCCAAATTTTGGGTGTTTTTGTATTTGGCCGCTATTTTTGGAGGGAGGGCCCCACGACATTTTGGACCTGGATTATTTAATCGAACACACTTCCGATTATGGTGCAAAATTTCGCGGCGATCGGCCGACGGAGCTCGGGGATTTCGCAACGGGAAAAAAAACTAAAAATTTGGGGCAAAGCCCAACATGAGTCTGCCCGGTGCCGTAAGTCCGATTTTGTGAAAAATTCACGAGGTAAAATTCCCATGGTAGCAAAGTCACGTGGCCCGTACTCAAATGTATTAGCAGACGCAGAACGCGCAATGTCGACTAAAAGTCGGTCAAATGAGCGCCTATAACTTTGACGTTAGTGGACCAAAGTTCACAATTTTTTTCAACGCCGGAGAGATTCTGCTTGTTAACGCCGTTTACAGCTTGTAGATATGTTCATCCGTTCCAGAGATATGTGCGCTCAAAATTGAAAGTTTTCTTAAATTACGCCGTATTTTAAACGAATTTTGCCCTCCCAAATTTCAAGGAGGCGGTGCCCCCATAACCTTGTACACAATTTGTCATACCTAGATAGCGGCACGTCAAGTGCCAAAGTTTTGTTGGGCTGCTGCTTCAGGGAAGGGGCGAAATTTCCTCGGCAGCAAAGTCACGTGGCCCGATTAACATGAGCGTCTAAGTCTTATGGCTCTGTTGTTAGTGGACGAAAGTTCACAAATTTTTTTCTGTTCAACGCGGAAGCGATAGTTCTTGTTAAAGCCGTTTACAGCTAGTCGATATTTTTATCCATTTCAAAGACATTTGCGCTCAAAATCGAAAGTTTTCCTAAACCACGCTAAATTTTGGACGTTTTTTGCTCTCCCAAATTTTAAGGGGGCGGTGTCCTTTAAACCTTATACCGAATTTATCATGCGTAGACAGCGGCACGTCATGTGCTAAAGTTTCGTTGGGCTACTCTCCCTACGTCCGAAGTTATAGGCACTCATTTACTAAATTTTAAGCCAATTATTGACACCCTTTGCAAAAATTGTAAGGGGGGACCCCCGACCGCGGTGGGGGGTGCGCTAGTAAGACTTGGTCATTCTCTAGCGCGTGTATTAATTTGGAGGCGCAGCATCTCTTAGGGACCGAAATAGGGTTTACGACAAAGTCGATTTAGGTGGGTATGGTATTTGATTCGATTGGGCCAAATTTTGCATGTTGTTGGCTCCTACAATTTTTTGAGGGAGTGCCCTCTGAAATTTTGATCCCCTATTTTTTGGACCATAAATTTGTTTGCTGTTTTAGAATACCTCCGGACGGGTAATGAAAGTTTGTGCAAGAAAAAAATTATGTGTGATGTAACCAGTGTTAGATAGTAACGAAGTAGTTCTACTTTGTTATTCTACTTAAGTAGAAGTTTTTACTTTCTACTTCTACTTAAGTAGATTTTTGAGCTACTTTCTACTTTTCGTTACAAAAAGTAGATTTTTTCTCACAACCTAGTCTTCATCAACTACTGCAATACAACTGAAAACACGTTAAGGTATTTTTAAGATGTCGTTGCATCATAACGTCTTGCCTTTCTGTAGTATCTTGACATTTAAGACTGTAACACTCATTCTGATTGTTTCATATAGATTAAGCATTACGCCTCACTATGTAAATTTGACACAGAAGTACTAAACTAATTGACAAAAGTTTGATTTTATTATCCTACTGGGGATGAGTGAAAATAAAATGGCTGGTAAATGGCCAGTAGGCCCCTATCAGTATGACTCTAGACGTAGTGACGTACCGTAACTTAACCATTACCCTGACCATAACCAGTTAACCACGAAATTCACTCAAGCCTTCTGGCATTTCAACCTGCGAGAACTGCATTGTTCCTGTATATAGTAGTGGTTGCATAAATTCTGTAGTGCAAAGTTTGAGTTTCTAAATTGAAAATTTGTAATTTTATTTTTGAATATTTGTTGTTTCTGAGTACAAAAACTGTCACTCAAGGTGTAAAATTGTGTTTTAGGAAAAAAATGAGCATAAAGTTAAACATAAACATAAAAACGTTTCAAAAATTAAATAAGACGTTTTACAACGTTAAATAAAAAACGTTAGCTTTAATTTGTTTAATCTTTTACCTAATGCTTCATGCTTCAAGTACAGAATGTCTGAAACTAAAAAGAAAGAAAACTTATTTAATTTTAATTCAACCGCGTGGTCATAAAACCAAGTATCACCAGACTAATTAAGTAAACTACCACCACTATGGCCTATTAATTTATTTTTGTGGTTTTAAAAGTGCCTTTGAAAGTTTGAAATGAATTTTAATGTACATAAAACATTTTTAAAACGTTGAAACAAAATGAAAAAACGCTAAAACATAAAAATTACCAAGAAAAAGCAACAACATTTACTACATCTATGCTATTTGGTACATACGCAAAAGCAACTAAAAAATCACATTTTAAAGGCAGATAATATCCATCCAGATCCAGCATATATTTCACAGACAGAAAAAATGCTGTCAACATTCGTTTAACTGTATGGCTTTAAGCCTGAGTTCAGTTAAGTGTCAGTATTTTTTTGATTTTAGCTGCAGAGAAAAACTGGCGGATATCCGTTTTAGTTTTGTTTGTATTTTGTATACAAGCTATAGGCCTACTTGTTAGGTTGACTTAAATAGATAGAAAGCATGCAGGCTAATGATTTGATACTAAACACACCGTTAAGTTTTTAAAGATACACTACTTTCTACTCAAGTAGAAAAATTTCTACTTCTACTTGAGTAGATTTTTTGGGGTAATCACTTCTACTTCTACTCAAGTAGAATTTTTGACTACTTTATCCAACACTGGATGTCACAATGTTTGAGACATTTTAATACATGCTGTGCTGCAGCCAATTTTGTCTATGAATAAGAATGGTTGGTTGCCATGGCAACAGGGGTCGTTAGGAGGAAATTTACATGACACCGTCGGATAGCACGAGCCCGAAAATAAGAGGGTAGATGAAAACAGGGCACAATTGTTTTTACGGCGGCCAAGTTATAGTCAGTTTTGTCCCAAAATTTGTTGCCATGGCAACGTGGATCGTCAGGGGAGAAATTTAAATGACACCATCAGATAGCCCGGGCCCCACGATATGGGTGTAGGTAAAAACAGCGCACAATTATTTTTTACGCGGAAGCCGAGTTATAGTCAATTTTGTCACAAAATTCGTTGACATGGCAACAGGAGTCGTAGGGGAGAAATTTAAATGACACTCTCGGATAGCCCGGGCTCAAAAATAGGGGGTAGGTAAAAATAGCGCGCAATTATCTTTTACGGGGACCGAGTTATACCGCTTTGAAGTCCCCATAGGCCGTAATGCAAATTTTAAAAAAATTGTGGCATAAAAAGGGTAAATTTTAAAAATTGTAATCAAAAACATATAAGGAATGTGTCCGGCGTCAGGACTCTTCGTTTGAGCCATTAGCGGCGTCGGTCGGTCCAACGGCCGGACCTGTAGCCGTGCGCAAGGAAAAAAAGAGAAAAAAATAGACGTCTAACGGCGAATTTCGCGCATGCCCCTATTTCATACATTTTCTGTGTGAATCACAAAATTTTAGGGAGATACAAAAAACGAGAGTGAGTGTTTTTATTTTAAATGCACTGTACGGCACATTGCAGAGTTTCGGCAAAGATCAGAAGATGGAGCTGCACCAGTATTGTCTCGCTCACTTGTTCACCTACAAGCAGTTCGTTGAGGATGGGTCTAATATCTATGGTCTAGCGTGGATCGGTAAACCGGGCTTCAATTCTGGAATATGTGCACGATCTTCAGACAAATCACCAGGTTGGCCAAAAACCGGACCTGTTTGAGCGTTGATAACTTGGCGACGGTGACCGGTAGAAAGGCGTGTGATATGTCAAAAGTTTCAGAATGTTATATAAAACTAACGCAGAACTTGCATAGCATTCTAATATTTTTTGCCTAATTTGAATAAATATTTACCACCTTTGAAATTCTGCCAAACATGAATATTTGAGGTTTAATAACTTATCGGTGTTTACTGATGGAAACGCATGTAATATCTCATATTAGGCTAAGTTTTGAAATTGTGCACAGAAGAAACGTAGAACTTGCATGTTTGTGCATTTCAATATTTTTGCTTAATTTACATCTGCACCACCCATAAAATCATGTTATATTGACACTAACGCATGGATTCAAGTTGTTTTTTTTTCTATTTAGTACACAGTGAAATAAGAAGAATCATTAACACAAACGTTTAGTTCAGATGAAATTCGACACACTAGCAGTTAGGCACATTTATAACTATCAATCTATTATTAGTCTTTTTGGCAGCTAATCGATCGCTGGTCGCTGGAGTCAACATGTCCATAATCAGATGAGCCCAACATTGAATTAGCACACGTTTTAGCTGGTCAGTTTTTTTTTAATTTTGTGGCCATGCCATCTTTTGCAGTGCCCGCACACTGAATAATTCATAGAATTAAAATCTGGACTTTTTAGCAGCGCGTTTTGAATTTCAACTAGAAAGCAGTCATAGCCCGCAGACCTCCGCCAAGGCCATGTTATTCCGACACAGCTTGTCTGACGAAATTAAACAAGCGAAAGTTTTGAGGGCGTTTCAAACTATAGTTGCATTTTTACATTGACCTAGTTCTGTGACCTAAAAAAACCTTGATTCAACGCCATGTTGTTCGCCAGGTGCCAGCACCATAGCGACAACGGCGGTTTCCCTTAAGGCCCATGCTGACGAAAATTTCAAAGTGATCCAGAATCCAGGATTCCTGCCGGATCACCTCCAAAATTAAAGCACTGGTAGTGTGTGCCATGCCCGACATACCCTCAAAATTTCAGAAACATCCGTCCATAACTTTCTGAGTTATCTTGGTGACTCACAGACAAACAAACAAACAAAAACCGGCAAAAACATTACCTCATTGGCGGATGTAATTAACTCGGGCACATTTTAGCGCAGGCAAATGCTTTATTTTAGGGGTTATAAAGATTTGTGCAAATTAGGCAGTGAATATTTAAATTATCTGGCATGCAAGCTTGGCCACTTTTTTGAATAAAATTTTGAAATTTGTGACATATCACACATTTTTCTACCGGATCTGTTTTTAGGCCACTACTTTTTTTCATTTACACCTTGCCTGTGTCTACCTCTGCCGATTCTCATCATGTTTTTCGTCAGCAGTACGCAGATGACACGCAGTTATGTGTCTTCCTGTCACCACAACTATCACGGCGAACTCACCACACTCGAGTCATGTTTTAGATCCTTTCATGTCTAATTCTGTGAGAATGGTATGGTATTTAACCCAACCAAATCAGATCTATATTCTTTGGCATATCTCAGCGGTTAAAGCCATGTCTATAGTCTCACTTCTGTTGATATAGCAGACTCACTAATTCAACGTTCAGATACCATCAAGATTCTTGGAGTTACTCTAGATTCCGAAACAGGTCCAGTTTTTGGCACAGCCTGTAGTTATATTCGGTTTGATAAATAACAGTAAACAGAGAACATCGCAACAATAAAGTCGCAATATCAATGGCTGCACTAGTTTGGTGTCAAAGCTTTTAGCGTGCAAACTTTTAGCGATCCAGTGCAAAAATAAACAAAAGTTTAAAATTTGTGTTTCGACAAAGGTGAGGTGAAAAATGTGCGTTTTAAACCAATAAGTCACTGTATCTCACAAACGTTATAACATAAAGCCAAGGTTGTTATTGGTCACTAATAGAAAATGGCATAATCCCTTTAAGATAACACAAGAATCATCGACCTTGGATGATCTTGAAAAGTTATTACAAACTCTGCTAAAATAATCGTGTGGTATTGTGGCTAAACGGTACTTCGTAAAAAGTCGGCGATGGTACCGTTGGATACGGCGATGACGCTTTCTTTCCGCGACCGTAAGTCAGACGTTGACCTTTGAGGATAGATAGTACGGTCGGTCGGCCCACCCCAGCGACAGCTGGGTTATTTGTTCAGAAAAATAGGTTGATTTATATCAACGATAACCTACTGCAATGTAAGCACAGGTCTGCTATTTTACTATTAAGGGTTAGCGAAAGTTAAAGGGTGCATATGCGAATCCATCTCACGGCCAAGGAGCGTCACCTGCCATATGGGATCACACAGTGTTTGTTACCGTGCAGCCTGTCGACATGGATGAACGCGTCCCGCCTTAAAAGTCCGTGGACACCAAAATTAACATATACATTTTATCCATTTTCCTGAAAGTGCAGAATTTTCTGATAACTTTGACAGTAATATCGGCGCCCAGCGTTTTGTCAACACAGAAAATTTACCTTTGAAGTCGACGATCTACGAAAACGATGTAGAAAACGCGCCGCCATGATGGCCCACGGTGACGTCATGAGTTTAGCCTATAGACGTCATAAATATTAATGGCCTAGCCTAGAATGATGACGTCGTCGGTTAGGCCATTAATATTCATGATCTATTTGGACTAGGGTCATGACGTCACCGCGGGCACTGATAGATTAGAATATTTCGCATAACGTAACGTAATGCCGCATTTCGTTTGAAATCACACATTAATTTCATATATTTTTGAAGCTCAAATCGACATATTATATATGCGAGGTTAAATGTCTAATTCAGGCTAAGTCTACCGAAATTGCGCGAGTGAGTTTGACCGTGGCCATGGACATTTAATTTCAGCCAGACGGGCCAGTAGTCGATTTATTTATTTCGCAGGGATGGAAGGTTGAGTTGACTTTGGTAGTTGGTCATAATAATTTTATAGCTACCAAGATGGTTTACCTGTCTACAGTCACTCATCCAGGTAGTGCACACCTGAGAGCGACTCGATCGGGAAGCAGATTTCGAATTTGTAAGTGGATGTAGCGGTACTGCGTTAAATTAGTTTAGATTGACCTCAAAAACTTGTTTTAGACGATTAAAAATTACTTTGAAAAGTATAAAGTACGACTATTTTTAACCACTAACTTCAACTCTGCAGAAGATAATGTGTGCTTCGCGAGAATAATAATTTGCGAAATTAATTACGAAAACAAATTACCAACGCCGAGACTGGGCTCTTTGGACGTCAGTGCGACTGTATTCGGTGGTACTGCTGTGCATTTTTGCTCTACTTTTAGTGTCCCAGAATACCGGGTGGACGACATGGCACACCAAGCATGGACTTATGTTGAGGATGCAAGCGACGCTTGTCACTGCTCACGGTCGGCTTTGCGACATTCTGACGCTTTTTACCTTTGTTCAGTCACGTTTTGACAGCGACGGCAGTCCCCTCACCTTCAAAGTTAAAACCTGTCAAACAAACTTTTGTTCGCAAATGTTTTAAACACAAATTTTGCGCCTAGAATTCGCCTATTTTTATGAAAGTTTATAGTTTGTGTGTTGGAATTTTTTAAGCTGTTTGTCAAAAAATTGCAACTTCTTTTCGCGCAACCTTTTTAATCTACGACGCTGCTAACGTCGTTCACTAAAATATTTCAAAAGTGAGTCGCAGTAAATGGTGAACCCCGTATTTGCTATAGCACTTCAGTCTAAATATATTATAACATTATTACGTAAGACATGACCTTTAGCTGTGCGAACTTAATTTGTTAGATACGTTTTCACAGAAGCTACGTTGTAAAAATTGGGTTTAAATGTGTATACTAAGTAGAAGGTTTAAAATGTATTTAGTGTGTACGGCTAGATCAAATGTAACAATTTTCGGACTAGACTTTTTCATCTTTATTATTTTTTTTCGATTTTGTCCTTGCTTACGTCAATCAGCAACTGTACAGCTTCTAATGCAGAATAGCTCACAGGACATAGGACTTAGTTTTAAATTAAAAATCAAGCACAATTTTTTATCAAATATTTTTCGCTGCTGACATGCGTCATAGTTTTTAATAGAGTTCTACTTCTACAAAATGCATTAAAATCACAAAGGTCAATTTTGATGACACTTGTCTTTTAACCCAGTCAAGGCCAGCGTACTAGGCCTACTGTACACCGTGGTCCATGAAAAAGTGCCACATTTATTTTTTGAATTGCTGTGTGAAACTTTGGATTATTTAAACTTAAAGAATGTTTGGCGCGCAACATCAATAAAGAAACTTAACGCATATCACTGTAGTTTTGGCCACTTTATCTCAATACTGTCGCTACACTACCTTGTGTAGTGTTTGGCCGTTTACAGCAATGAACTCATATTGCGTAGCGCAGACAGCAGCTCAGAAATGATTAACTGAATAGCGACAAACACAGTCGACAATTGTTGTCTCTCAAAAAGTCGCACGTGTCACATCACACCATCTTATATTACAGCTCAAAGTGTCTTCCTCTATCCCGAATGCACGTGGTAGATGTTGACGCCACTCGCCAACAGTGGGTTCAATAACTAGCATTTCACAAGATAGTGTAATACCAGTATTGGAGTAAAGTGGCCAAAACTATGGTTACTTGAGTCAAGTTTCTTCTTGATGTTGCGTGGAAAAATTATTAAAATCGGCCAATGTTTCACGGAGCTATTTGAAAAATGCAAATGACACTTTTTTATGGACAACGGTGTGAGTGAGTACGAGTACTTACAGGGTGCGGTAAAAAAGTAGCCCCTAAAGTTTTTCGCCGTTTTCTCAGCAACCGCATAGAATTTGAAATGTTACAAGTTTATTTATTGAAACGTTTTACATCTAACTGCCCAGTGAAATGTAATTCTGTTGAAAAACGACAAAATTATAGGCTTCTGAACATGACCGCCTACCGATTTTTCAGCATTAAAAATGTTTAAGCTAAAAATGCTATTTAATTTTCAAATACCGGTCACCACGTTACTGCCGATGACGTCACAGTGACCCTTTGACAAACAGTAATTTATTATGTTTATAACTTGCCACTAAATTATCGTTCTTTTAAAGCAATCGCCGTCTGCCCACCGGATTCATCTTCCAGCAGGACGGCGCGCCAGGCTCCAGCACACACAGCACGCAGCGCACGGAACTGGCTGCGGACCAACTGTCCAGATTTCATCACAGAAGACCAGTGGCCTCTAAATTCGCCGAATACAAACCCAGTGGACTATCGCGTGTGGTGTGCAATGTTGGAGGCTTATCGCAAGCTTAAAACAAAGCCGAAAACAATCGCCGAACTCAAGGAATCGCTTCAGGTTATCTGGAACAACTTACCACAAGGACCGATCGACAAGACGGTGAAAGACTTCTCAAATTAAGCGACTGAAGGCTTGTGTTGAAGCTTGGAGCTGTCGGTAAACGCTTCGAACATTCACAGTGACAATGGAATTTTGACATCTGATCGTTATTTAACTGTGTTGTTTGACTTGTTTCAACGATGTTATTGAACTGGTGTTGTAGCTTGAACATTTTTTCACGCTAAAAAATCGGTAGGCGGTCATGTTAAAAAATCTACAACTTCGTCATTTTTTAACGGAATAAAACTTTGTTTGGCATTTAGCCGTAAAATACTTCAATTAATAAATCTGTAAAATTGCAGACGTAATTGCTAAACGGTTGCTGAGAAAACATCGAAAAACTTTAGAGGGCTACTTTTTGCCGCACCCTGTACATGTAAAAAAAGTCACAATGCGCCGCAGCCAAAACGAACAGATACGCCTTAAGTAGCCGCCTGTAATGTTGAAAAGTAATGTATTTCCGTCAGATCTCAATATGACATGTAATTTGACAATATTTTATAAAATAATTTGGCACTTAACGGGGAAAAAGACCCCTCATCGTCGTCCTTTGTTGACCACTGATTGTGTTCGTGTGTTGCATGTGTTTCCATTTGTCGTCTCATCTCCCTACAGAGTTCGGTACGTCAACATTTTTCTTTATTCTCTACTTTTGTTTCGAAAGACAGTTGTTTTCGTTCACGGTACGCGTCTCGCTTGCAAAAATAGCGTTTTTTATTCGTTACTTTCAACGTGTTAAACCGTTTCGTTTTCAAATTTGAGAAAGACGTCAACAAATGATGCTATTGTTCAAACGAGAGTGAGGTAGTCAGAACCGGCGATGCTTTGGTCACCATGTCTTAAGAACCTTTAGGGTTAAAGCCAGGGATGTTAACAAGGCCACAGGGTACAAGACCAAGGCCAAAACCAAGGCCAAAGCATTCAAGGCCAAGGCCAAAACCACAGCATTAAACGCCAAGGCCAACGCCGAGGCCAAGGTCAAGACTAAATGTATAGCATACTTTTTAAAAATGTTTTTAAAACTTTAAACTCACTCTTTAGTATTTCATGAATTTTTAAATCTCTAGTCTCAGTTGTGTTGCAATAAAGCATTTGCATCAGCATTCAACACAATCAAAATATCATATTTGCACGTCACTTCATGAGCAAAGACGTCAAACATGGCTCACTCATAAAAAAAACATCAAATACGTTTATGCAAAAATATTCAAAAAAAAATTTTAAATTTAAATCTGAAGTTTATTACTGTACGGAAAATGCTTAAACTGGGTCATAAGACACTGCTGAAAAACTTTGAACATAAGAGGATTGATTGTATTGCTTCTACAGTTATCTGAACTGCAAACATCTCCGTTCTTTTCTTAGACCAGGGAATCAATAATACCGAGCCCAAACTGAGACGGCACATAACTATGTTTCGGCATAAAACTAAACAGGTTGCTTTCGCTTTTGTTTATGGGCACAGAAACAGGAAGTAAAGCTTGTGAGAATATTAGCAATGACTATTGCTAACAATTCCACTTAATGCTTAGAAACAGTGACTCTTTTCCGGCCTTGGCCATGGCCTTGCCATTTAAGGCCAAGACCAAGGCCGAGGCCAAGACAACCAAGGCCAAGGCCAAGGCCTTGAGTGTCAAGGCCAAGGCCTAACATCCCTGGTTAAAGCCAGTATTATAGTGCATCGTCTCGAAGTGCCTTATTGGCTTTCTAGTGACCTAAAAATGCTTGACATTGAATAACCCAGAAATTCCATTTTAGGCTGAATACGTTTTTAATTTAGGTTTGACCAGATTTTTTTGTCTCGCCTTTGGAGACAACTGTCACAACTGTGTGACAATGAATGAAAATATACGGATACTCACGGCGACAAAAAATGTTCGCCAGGAAGTTTAGTTTGTGGCAGTAAAAAAAATTGTGCCCATTTCGCAAGGGTTCTCACGCGGCGATTCATCAATAGCCTATACAGCATGATGGCTGAAAACGACTAATTTTTAATGCTCTTAGTTGCCTTGTCTTTTGAATGTTTAAAAATTAGGTCAAGGTTGTCGAAAGGCTTACGACAGAATCATTCAGCATGGACTTTAGTTTATGTCGCTGTCGCGCGTGTCATGAGCATTAGCTCAAAATTATTGTTTAACTATTAGACCTACAACAAAAAAGGTTTATCTCATAATGTTCGAAATTTTTAATATGCAGTTTTTTTTACAAATTAAGCACTGTTTCCACTACGTGCGTGCGTATGTGCGATTGTGTTGATGACGTTTGGTTGACAAGGTCACAACTGGGGCTCACCGCACGACCCGGATGAGTGCGCCCCGTCAGCTGACCTCGGCGGCAAACACATCATGTACTGGATCTCCGTGTCCGGTCAGGACCAAAACAACAAGGTACGAGGGCAGTGTAGATAGGTATCTCCCTGTGACACGTCGTTAACTCTGTTTGCACTGCTGGTGAATTAGTGTGTATTTCCTCGTCCGTCGTTTAAAACAAGACAATTATCAAAACGTGTTTATAAATACAAACGGTGAGCTGTGTAGGCTAGCGGTAAAAATTTAAAAAAAATTAATTTCTATTGTATAGCAGCAATTTTATTGCCATTTTTCGCTTTTACTATAACTAAACAATTAACATCGTCAATCACGTGACCATTCGATTCGTCACCAGCGGTTTACTATAAATGGTCCATTGTGAGCATTGTGTCTATCTTGCGTCGTTATGAAGATATGGCGCTTCAAAAATAATGGAGTCACGAACTTGACTTTTTGGGGTTACGTGACGTTATCGGTCACGTGACCATTCGACTCGCGGTGAACCACTTCCTATGGGTGGTCCATTGTGACCACGCATCTATTTTGCACCGTTATGGAGATATGGCGTCACAAAGTTGGACTGGCGGACGGACTGACGGACGGACGCACGCACGCTTAAGTGATTTTGTACTCTGTCCATTGCATTGGACAGACAAATAGTTGTCGACTGTGGCAAGAAGTTGCAGCTTTCAGTCAGACCGCTGCAAAATTTCGACAGAGGATATGCGGATGCTTAAAGTTTAAATTTTGTTTTTAAAATATAGTTTAAATAAAGGATTTTAGCCATAATTATGCAATTTTGGATAATTTTTCGATGGAAAAATTTTTTCCCGACAGGCCAAATTTCAGGCATTGACAATAATTGCTTTCCTGTCCCAATACTGTCATTACGTCACTATTCTGAGCCCGATTTTTAAAAGTATTTTTTAATAATTGTCTGTTTTTAAAGATTTTCGCAGCATTGTGCTTTGTTCTGGGAATTTCTAAAACTCTGAATCTGATAAGCTTACATTTGACTGTGTGACATCGTATTTGACAAGGTCCATATTTGACAGTATTAGTGTCGACGCTGATAACGTCAGCCAAGAGAAATTGATCTTCTGTGAGTAGATTTGGTTTGATTGTGCATGTATCGGCAGTTCTTCTCTGAATGCAGCAGACGTGCTATCAGCGAATCTCTGGCTGTGAAAGGACAGTCCTGTCTAAAAGGTAAATAGCAAGAAGCTCAGCCACCGCTAGAAAAACCGGTCGTCAGCTATATCGTGCATTTCGTTGGAGCCCGGTTATTCACCAAAATTATCGAAACTCCGCAGCGTGACAGAACCAAAGCCCGTTTTGCATGAATAAAATTTTTTTGTCTCAGTTAAGAGTTATAGCCTAGATGTATAGGCTTTCTGGTGGTATAAATCCAGTTCAATTTGTCTTGAATTTTAAACGTAACATATAAACGTGAAGTTCGAAGTGAGGAAAACAAGACTTTTTTCAAGACCACCAGTCAACCACCAAGCATTTTTCTTAAGACCAAGATTATTTTTTCCGAGACCAAGAGCAGAATTTTTATTACAAGTAATTTGAGTAAAGCTCACATGACGCGCGATAGCAGCGGTCCTGCCACTTTGGCAATCAGCATATTCTTACAGCAATAAGATATTAATGCATCTTAAAAGAGTACTTAAATTTGAGGCCTACGTGCGGAAGACTCATTGAATTTAAGAGATCAAAAAAAGATTCTTAAAAATGTACGTTCTATGCTAAAAATGTCATACGCAGGTTGTCCAAGTCCATCTCCAGCCATTTTGACACAGTTCACTTTTAAAATGTGTGTCGCAGCCAGAAATCGCAAAAAATACTAAAAACTCCTATTTTGAGGGTTTAAGGCCATTCAAGGTCATCGACGTTTGACAGCAATAAAAAGCTTGTCACTATTGCTTGTTATGATAAGCAGCATATCTGTGCCTATCTGCAACCGTTTTCACGCTACACGAGATATCTCTGGGGTCAAAAATTGGCTTAAAATTTAATAAGTGAGCGCCTATAACTTCGGTCGTAGGGAGAGTAGCTTAACGAAACTTGAGCACGTGACGTGCCGCTATCTACGTATGATAAATTGAGTACAAGGTTTGAAGGGCTTCGCCCCCTTAAACTTTAGGAGGGCAAAAACGCCCAAAGTTCGGCGTGATTTTGAAAAACTTTTAAGTTTGAGCGCAAATGTTTTTGAAACGGTTGAAGATATCGACAAACTGTAAACGGCTTTAACAAAAACTATCTCTCCGGCGTTGAAAAAAGAAAAATTGTAAACTTTGGTTTACTAGCAACAAGGTTATAGGCGCTCATGTTGCTCCGATGGTGAAAAACTTGGTTCATTGGTGACAAATTCTTGAAGTTTTACAGTTACAGTTACAAAAACATGCAAAGTAATGGCATTTACGTGTCTGTGGGGATAGTTGGACGCGTTCCAGCAAGACAGTGCACTAGCACACCGAGCTTGCAAAATGATTGCATTTTTGGATCGCAAGACGCTTGATTTCATGTCCCCATGTTGCTTAGTGCTGAAACAATAAAATTTTTTATCAGCGAACCAGATTAAGTTTACCATCGAAGAAGGGTAGCAACTGACAGCACCAGTTGATACTAGCAAGCTTGTGCCCGTGACACATTATGACGTCAGCGTTACGTCACGACTAGCAAAGAATATGTAATCAATTGCCATGTTTTGTTTAAATATATTGAATCAATATTTCTTCAGCTGTAACCGGTAGAAAAATTTCATGTAAATTGATCATCATTTGAGTAAATTATGAAAGAAAGAAAAGGGGTTGTTTTATGATACACCGTGTAGACTCTGTAATGTTCACACAATTATTAGTCCAACTATTTTTGTCTTAGTGTTGGTATCATTGTCTGTTTGTACTGTTCTATTTGACGTGTTTTTGGGCAAATAAATGACAGTTTTAAAATGCCAGTATTTCAATCCTATTTATTTCTTTTGCTTGATTGGTTGGCAGTTTGATTGCGCGATGTGTAGTCGATCGATCGACCGATCGGTCGAGCGATGAATCGATTGATTCGTTGTAGAAAAAAGGTGGGTGTTCTGCGGCGACTTTCAAGTGCAGGACAAGGAGCAGTGCGATGCAGGGATTGCAGGTGATAAATGCTGCGGCAGTTCCGGCAGCAGTTCTCCGTGTCGGCTTATCCCCCCGGCCCAGTGCAGGTTTGCTCTCAGTTTTGCGCTGTATTATTATTTCTGTAAGCTTATACATAGTTCGAGAATTCGTAACTTGCGGTTTTAAAATGCGTAAAAATTCGCGAATTTTAACAATTTTTTAAAATTCGTAAAATGCGCATTCTTGGTCTATGAGCTTATAGACTCCTGCATAGCCCAAGTCTGCTTTAGGCCAACTAATAGACCCTATTATCCGGCGCCTCATGTCACAACGACTGGAAATGCAAATCCGTTAGGATCCGTACATATGTTCAGTGCATTGTGTCTCGCCCATTCAAATTTCTTTCGAATCTATAATCGTGGCTGCTTATAGCGTTCTCGTGCTAAAGGCACTACACTGTGTCTCAGAAAAAAACATCACCGTTTTTCATTTTTTTACGCGCGACGGCCAATGCTAATCGCGTTCTAACTATAGTAGTGGAGTCATTCGTCTGTCAGTCTGTCTGTGTGTGTTTGTCACACTTTGTGATTGTATCAAAACGAGGCGAGCCAGGATGACGAAATCTTCACTGTCGGCTGCCACAGTGACATTAGTTTCAGAATCCGTAAAGTTTTTCTAAAAACTCGAAAGGGGACAGACCGATCAAAAGCGCTAAATGAGAGGAGGATACAAAAAATTAACGATTTTGAGCGAATAAGTCGCCGTATCTCAAAAACAGTGCGAGATAAGTCCAAGGTTAGCCGACTATTAATCACTTATAAGAAGTCCCACAAGCTCTTTAAATTGATACTAAAAAGGGGGTTTTAGTGCATGTTTTTGCGATATTAGCTGCGGCGTACACTTCAAGAGTGAATTATGCCACAGTGGCTGGAGATAGACCAGAACAACCTGCGAATGAAATTTTCAGCATTAAACCTAGATTTTAACCGTTTAAAGTATTGACAACCGTAGGTTTAACGAATCCTCCGTACGGAAGCCTCAAATTTGGGTACTCCTTTAAAATGCGCAATTTTTGCTACTATTCAGTTTACTAATTTAGCGTAAAAACGGTTGCAGATAAACATAAGCTTGCTCGTAAGGGGGCACTACTGATGAGCTTTCCGGGAATATTAACATTAATGACCGTCAACCACCCTGGAATCCAGAAAGGGGATTTTAGTGATTCTGTTTCGCGATTTTAGAATACAACGCATATTTTAAAAGTTAATTGCGCCGAAATTACTGGGGATACGGCATATGGAATTCGCAGCGCACACCGTAAATTTTAACCGTCTAAGTTTTGAACTAATAAATTTAAAAAATCCTCCGCACGGAGGCGTCAAAATTTGGGTACTTTTTCAAAACGCATTGTTCTTTTATTGCATAGTCAGTGTACACCGATTTCCCAGGTGGTAGCACCGATGCTGTCGCGTCACGTTAGCCTTGCTCATATTACTTGTCGTGATGTCCTTGGCGGACGTTATCCGAATTTGCTAGTATTCGGCAGGAACATACCTCTAAAGAATTTGAAATAAACACATGTAGACTACTCCGCCACATTTCGTGTTGCGTTTTCGTAGCCTAAGTAAGTAAGTAAGTAGTCTGCATTTGTAACGCGCCATATGTCAAAACAGAAGTTCGAATCGTAGGCGCGGATGGTAACAGTTAATCGATGGCGGTGTTGCCGGAGAAAAGATGAGTCTTGAGTTGTCGTCGAAAAGTGTTGGTAGTGGATGCTGTTCGAATGGTAATTGGTAAACTGTTCCAAATACGAGGTGCAGTTGAGCTGAACGCACGGCCGGCGAACACTGTGTTGTCTGTTGGCTG
>Ga0056128_1001955_pt1 | contig 23959 bp, 11 predicted proteins | sample WorMetLIZISLAND2_FD_71113 | JGI IMG/M metagenome (GOLD analysis project Ga0056128, IMG submission 71113) | Marine gutless worms symbiont microbial communities from Max Planck institute for Marine Microbiology, Germany - Olavius geniculatus... ... | reverse complement strand
GCCCCCGCAGGTGGCATATTTAACATCAAACGTCTTAACGCGATTAGACCACAGTGTACTTGGTAATTTAAAATCAAAGTAAGATTGACACTGACTAATGACATCCATGTTGCTCGTTCTCCGAGCTCCGGACACCGTACCACCGACGGGCCACATCCTGCACTCTGAGCAACATACAATAAGTGTTGCATATAGGCTATGCGACGCCACGGCCGCCCGCTATATGTGATCCCTCTGTCTTTACTTACTGTCGGTCGGCTACTCGGGGGCCGACAGTAAGTAAAGACAGAGGGATCACGTATAGCGGGCGGCCGTGGGTGGCTGAGACCAGAATCTGGCCGTGTGCGGAGCCAATTTCTGCTGCAACCAGCGGCGCGACAGCGCAACGCCGTGAGTCGGCGATATTAATGAATCCATCACGGGGCGCGCTCGGGCACAAGAGAAATTTTTCCGCTCCGGCGGGCCGACTCGCGTCGGTCGGTCATCAATCTTGCCGGGTGGCCGACACGACGGACACGGAGCCGTGCACGGGCCAGCGACTTGGTCGGCGGTCGGTCGGCGCAGTTTATCGCAACCGGCACGCGACTAATTCGACCGGCCCGGCCAACCCGCCGCCCCCGCCGACGTGCAATTAATATATACAGCGGGGTGCGGGGTGCGACCGCGGTCTGATATGACACAGGACGCGCGTGAGCAACGATATTGCCCGGTCGCTAATGCGGGCTGTGTGGCCGCCACACGCGGGGTCCACCTTATTGATTGCTTGCTGACCGAGCGGTCTCCGTGTCTGTTCGTCGGTCCGTCCACTCTCGCAAATTGGGTAGTGGTCAGTCTCCGGCCGACGCCCGGCGCCAAATCAAAGAACACCGTGAGTGACCATCTCTTTGTTTCGCTTCACAAAGTCGTCCTCAGCTGAAAACGATACGCTGACTGGCCGTTTTTAATTAACTCTCGTGCCCGGATAACGTGTGGCTGAGTCATCTCATCTCAGTATTCCGTTTGAAAAGTGACAATACAACTAGGGAAAGACAAAACTCCGACGTTTCTGGCTCTGCTGGCATCTGCAGTGCTTTGTTTCTTCTGCTAGAGTGTCCCTAATCCGTCTTCTGTCCCTGAAAAATTGCAAGTGTAGAGAAATGCAAACACTCATAGACCAAGACCAGAAAGTTAACATATCGTACATCTATCCATCCAACGCAATGCACGTTAACGCACGAGAAGCAGGACCCATGCGCACTTTTTGGACGCAACTGCCGCCGATGATGCAAAAAAGTACGCAACGGAAACAAGTGTAATGCGTCCGACCGTCGTCTATAACGCTGATGTATCGCAGCCGTATATGAAGATTTGGTAACTTAACTTACTTAAACAGTAATTATCAGCTTAGAGTGTTCGTTCTTTGAAAGTTTGGAACCCCGATTCCCTGTCAAAACCTGGACCGACAAAACCGGGAACATCAAAACTACCGCACTACACGAACCCTAATCCTAACCTTAACCCTAACCCTATCCTTAACCTTATTTCTTAAACCTAAGCCTATATCACTGTTTCGCGGTTTTGTCGTTCCAGGTTTTGTCGATACACCGGATCCAAACATCGGCAAATAGTCTTAGGGGGAAAATGCCAAATTCGGGGTGCAAAATATCGCCTGCCTGCGGCGCAAGTCAGATAGTTATTTTTATTTGTCAGCAGCGTATATCGTATCTCGTGACTAGGAAGTAGCGCCGTAAACACAAACAGCATCGCGCGGTGTACCGTGAAACAGCAGGGCGCTGCTGACGCTGTGCAAATAGACGGCAATCTGTCAACGGTGTCCGAGACTAACCAGGGCGTATTTTCCCACGACACGGCGCAGCGAGTTTCGTGACTTGTTTCAATATCATGACGCCGTGCAGAGCAACGTAGTGCGTCGTGTGCGGTGGGGTGGGGTGGGGTGGTGGGTCAGTCAGTCGAAGACCGCGCGTCGTCGTCAGAGCTGCAGAAGGACTTCGCGAGCGCATCAGCGGAAGAGCTTCGCTCGCACGCGCGAGCGCGAGAATTAAAAATCCTCGTCGGCGCTATGACCGACTACAACACGGCCATCACGTGACCCTGATCCACCCGGGCTACGGAAACCCCGAATATCTCAGCGGGTGGCCATCACGTGACCGGGGCGGGCTAAGCCGGCACCCGGCACGCCGTCACAGATCAATCATATTACGCTCGGGCGTCAGCGTGTCGTCGCGGGACCGATCGATGTGTGTGGTCCGTCGCTCGGTCGGCCCGCCAAGAAGTCTTTGTCACGGCGGGCGGCCGGGCGGGCAGCGTCGACTCGGCTCCCGGCGGAGCAATGTAGCGTCTTGCCGCGCGACGACCGCGCTAACCGCCTCCGACGAGAATAATTTTAAGGAAACGCATCTAAAATCGGATCTGAACATTGCTCATCGTCGTTCGGTTGTCGCGGTAAATATCTCGGAGCCCGCGGAGCTCTTGCGATTGCTCGGCGTGCATCCAGTCCTTATAATCCCACCCACGTCGAGCCGGGCCGTGCTCCTGATATCGACCTCGAGGCGTACTGCGTCACGGCTTAATTCCTGGCCGCTTGCTTAGCTTCTGCGGGCCGCCGGCCAGCGCTAATACTCACCAGTAACTCATCGGTCTGATGACGATAGACGATTCCGATACCGAAACGACCTGCATGGCTGCAGTTAGCAGAGGTTGGTCTGACTAGAGCGCCCTGCTGTAGTCCGCTCGAAATTCACTAATACCCCGTTTACTCGATCGAGCAAACATCGAGCAAATGTATTCAAAATACACCTGCTTATTGTTCGACGTCTGCTCGACGTCTGCTCGATGTTTGCTAGCATTCATCCAGCCTGCTCGACGAGCTATGGTAATTAGCTATACGTCGGGATGTTAAATACGAATTTTGCCAAGCTTCAGCGGGTTCAGAACTCACTAGGTAAAATAGTCACCAAGAAACTTGATCACATTATACCGGTTTTGAACCGACTGCATTGGCTGCCAGTGCGACAGCGGGTCATGTAGAAGACAACGATGCTAACATACAAATCACTGAACATTGGTCAGCCAGAACACCTGTCGGTTCTGCTTAGTGACTATACGCCGTCACGTCAACTCCAATCATCCGACCACCAACTGCTGTCCCAGCCAACAGACAACACAGTGTTCGCCGGCCGCGCGTTCAACTCAACCGCATCTCGTATTTGGAACAGTTTACCATATGGTTTTATTGGTTTTCCGACAAAACTCCGACAAGCAAAAATTCGAACATTCGAATTCGAACAGCATCCACTACCAACACCTTTCGACGACACCTCAAGAATCATCTTTTCTCCGGCAACACCACCATCGACTAACTGTTACCATCCGCGCCTACGATTCGAACTGCTGTTTTGACATATGGCGCGTTACAAATGCAGACTACTTACTTACTTACTTACTTAATTAGGAGGTCGGGCGGGTTGTAATTGGAAGGCCTATATAACACGTGATCAGCTGTAGGCTAAGCCTGGACCTACATTTGAGCAAGGGGACGGGGTTCCATCAGACCTGCTTGATGTTTAGCTCGATGTTTGTTCGACGTTTGCTCGATGTTTGCTCGATGTTTGCTCGATCGTGTAAACGGGATATATGCCACATTATTCGTCATTGACAGGAACTGACAGAAAGCAATGCTTTCAAAGAACGACGACTTGAAGTCAAACTCAAATCAAACACAAACCTGCACCAAGGACAACTTATTTTTTGCTAATACAAACGCTACAAAATATAGTTAAACGGTTAATTTTCAGCCGACCGTAGGCCTACTTAAGTAACGGTTGAGCCGTTGTCGTCCGTCGTCCGTCGTCTATCTGTCGCGGATGTGTTTTGGCTAAACGGTGTGAGATAGGGCCTAGGTTGCTATTGATCACTAACAGGAAGTCGCATACTGGCTTTCAAATGACATATAAGTCGATGATTTTGGATGGTTTTTAAGGTTATTGACAACCAGTACTGTTGGCTATCCTAGCGACAACTGAACTTCTTGTTAAATTCTACGTAAAGTTTTACGTTAATTTTCCTGGTTGTGATGTTTTTTTTGTTTAAGACTATACTTACTACTGTAGGCTACATCATATAAAACTATGTAGTTCTGCTTTACTATTTTTGACAAATAAAGGTTCGCAGTTGTTTTTCACGTAACCGCCATGTAATTGAAAATGTAGCAAAGTTTTTGGAAGCTTGCACGTACACCGTTCCTATTGCGAAATTCTGAGTAGGCTAATGCGGCACGCGGGCTAGAGCCGCCACCGTGTTTCACATGGAAGAAGTTTTGCCGTCTATGAATGCCGCGGATGAAAACTACCAATCAACCACGAACGACGCGAACCCCTCAGCGGTCACGTGGTGGAATATGGCGGCGGCCGTGGGCAGGTTGGCGATATTGCATGCGGCTAGAAACTACATCAGCGAACGCATAATCCGACACGCCGCTGCCACAGATTTCCACAATATCGGCGCCTAGAATGGAGACGACAACGATAGGCGCAAACGAATTTCTTGGCGCGGTCTGCAGGTCTAACGAACGCGGTCTGCGGTCCTTGGAGGCGCAGGCAGCCATGCAGCTTCGTCTGACGACCGACCGACCGACCGCTTTGTATTAACAAGACAAATGGAATGTCAGGGTGGACCAGCGCGGCCGAGTCGCTGGTCACGGCGGTGGTGGGTCTACTGGGGACGCCTGCCCGGTGGCCCATAATTCAGCGTCGTCATCGCACGGCGGCGACTTAAAATTGCAATTTCTCGACGCGCCGACCATATCGCGATGACGTCGAATTAGATATTCCGGCGTGTGGCGCCTCCTAGCGGCCGGAGCACCAGCAGTTAGCGCCAGCCAGCAAGCGACCACCACGAGGCGTCCTTGGCTGGACGCGTTGTTAGCGAATTGTCGCGGGACCCGTTCGCTTGCCGTCCGTCGTCTGGCGTCGCCGCCGAAAACTCGTTGTTCAATCATAAAGTCAACCATGGAGATTCGTCATGCACAGACACGCCATAACAGCTTCGTTATGCAGCATATCCGCCGTTTATATAGCAGAATTATCATCACAGCTTTAGATTGCAGAAAGCCCAGCTATCGCTAGGGTGGGACAGACCGTACTGGTTGTCACTGACTTTGAAGTTCATCCAAGGTCAATGATTTATATGTCATTTGAAAGCCGGTATGCGACTTCCAATAAGTGATCAATAGCAACCTAAGCCCTATCTTGCACCGGTTAGCCACAGTACATCCGTGACGGACAGACGGACGAACGACAACCACGACAAAGGGCCGACCTTTAAACTTACAGCTTAGCGGTCGGTCCAAAAAGTCCATAGGCGCCCACAGTCCGGTGCAAGGAGTGCATTTCGACACGACTAAATTGGAGTGCAACAACTTTTGCCTTTTGCCGTAGGCCTATATGATTACGACACCAATAGTTGTCACTGTTGAGGTCTTTTCTCATAACGTGGGCCTGAAGTTTATGTTGTCAGTAAGACATGTGAGCGTATACGAAATGGAACACAAACGACTGTTGGTTGCGGCAACCGGATAATACTGATCCGTGTCACGATAACAACGTTTGTGCGGATTTCCACGCTGGTTCAACGACCGTGCCCGACTTTGTTACTTATTTATTTTTCCACGGGCGGGCGATGAGTGCGTGCGTGCAAGAGGTCGCTCAGATGGCCACACACGGAGCGCTGGCGTTATGACAGCGCGTCTAATTGAGAATGATGTCGGGTCATACACCCCGGGTGGTCCGGCTGCCGCCTATGCATAGACCGTCACGCACTTGCCGCGGCTACTGCCACTGGTTAGCGCCCGGCTCGGCCCGGTCCGGTCCGGTCCGATCCGGCGACGCTTTCTAAATTGCATTTCATAACCGTCCTTCTTACTGAACGCGAGCTTCCGTCCATGTCGCAAGCCCATCCCGGCATTAACCCTTTCGCACAAGCTAGGCGCCGCCGGCATTAGTGGTACAAACGCCCCACCCTTTATACCCCGTTTACACGATCAAGCAAACATCGAGCAAAAATCGAAGAATTAGAGCACACGTCGTGCACGTGTATTTTGAATGCATTTTTTGCATGTTTGCTCGATGATTGCTCAATGTTTTCTTGATCGTGTAAACGGGGTATTACAGAGTAAGACGATATTTGTCAGCAGTTCGGTTTCATTTAGCAGTATAGGACAGTATATCCGCAGCAACGCTGGCGGGGGTTGTGTGATGGACATCGTGGTCATCCGGATTGTTTCTTGTGTTGTGTATTTTGGATTATCCACAGTTCTCCACTAATAGGAGATTGTTGATAAACGGCGAAAGACGTAACGTAACGTGAGTGAGTCAGTGGGTTTAACATCCCGCCCGGCACAGTATAGGCCATTTCGGGGACGACCTTTTTAGACAATTCGCGCAAAGAAAGCACAATGAAACTCGAAATTTGACATATACAGAAAAAAAACACATAAGGAAAGATAACTGCCGTGACTAAACTGAGACTCCGCTGTGTTCGCCAGCTGGCAGCACAATTCTCGGCGGAGGTTTGCGAGCTCTGGTCGCTTGTCGCTTGTAGTTATTTTTAGTCGGAATCGCTTTTGCAGCGCAAACGATTCCGCCTATTGGTACCGTCTATCTCTGTCTGTCTGATATACCCCGTTTGCACGATCGAGCAAACGTCGAGCAAATGTATTCAAAATACACGTGCTAATTGCCCGACGTCTGCTCGACGTTTGCTCGATGTTTGCTAGCATTCATCTAGCTAGCTCGTCGAGCTATGGTAATTAGAATGCTAATTAGGAGGGCGGGCGGGTTGTAATTTTAAGGCCTATATAACAGGTGATCAGCTGTGGGCTAAGCCTAGGCCTACATTTGAGCCAGGGGACGGGTTCCGTCAGACCTGCTTGATGTTTAGCTTGATGTTTGCTCGATCGTGTAAACGGGGTATTAGAATCGTGCACCACTGCGCTCTGCTTAAACCGTCCCGCGGATTTGGGAGTTTATTGCTTTTTGAATAATTCTAGTTTTAACTCTGGCACATACTTGGTGTGTTTCGATAGTCCAATATCTGACTTTCCGAGGTAGACCATTAGAACGTCAGCACGCAACACTAGCATATTAGATGTTTCCACATCAAATTTCGCTTACTTACTTTCTTTGATGCGGCGTTCGTTCATATGCACCGTCAAGGGTTAATAGTTGATTTTGTGCGGACGAGCAGGACAGACGGACAAGAGAACGCGAGATTGGGGTGGACACGGGGTAATGAGGGAGACTGCGGACCAGTGGAAGTCAATTTTCGTCGATTACCGGATCGATCGATTTTCGCTTAATTCCAATCAGCGGCGTCACGAGAGCTGCAACGAGAAGCCGGACGCTCGGTCGGCCGGTCGGTCTGAAGGTTGCGTCCGGTCGGACGAAACAAATCTGGCGCCGAATGAAAGTCGTCGGCGCGTGCTCGGTCACGACACCCGCCACCCGGTCCAGTCTACGACGGGCACCTGCTCATAGGACTGGACCACAGGCCGGGCCGGGCGCCGAGCCGGGGGCGCCTAGCCGGGCCGAACTGGGCCGGGCCGGGTACTCGTGCTTCTGTCATCCACGCCCCGCCGGCTCATCGACGGTAATTCGCCGTCAAACGTCGTCGCCCAACTTCACGATTAGTTCTGTAGAGAGTGTTATTATCCGTTCGTTATTACCAGCGCATAATCGCAACGTTTTCCGAGGCGTTTTTTTTCCAACAAGAAGCCGATCTGTCGCTAGGATAGCAGATCGTACTACTTGTCAGTGAAATTCAAGGTCATCCAAGGTCGATGATTTTTATTTATCTCTCACGGTTTCCGAGATATGGCCAGTTTTCCGTTGAAAAGCGCACTAGATGGCTTAAATTTTGCATGCCCGAGTTTTACACACATGGCTAATTATTTGTGCACAAGTTTTCTTCTATGACCTATAAAGCTTAGCCACAACACATCCGTTACGGACAGACAGACAGACAGACGGACGGACTGACGAACAGACGACAACTCGTACCAATAGCTCGACTATTACTTACGTACGGTCGACTAAAATAATATCGACGTACAGTGCAAGGATAGTGAAAAACCTATGAAAATGTCTGAAAATTTTTTGGTGCGTTGAGCGTGGCACTAAAAATAATCGGGTAGATTTAAGTATTGAGTGGTTTCATATCCTTGAGTCTGAGTGCTTTATAGCTGTATCATGCACTAAGAAAATCTGAAAAAGTGTACATTGTCTTGAAAAACTCACTCAACATTTACAGACAACATTATTATAGGCTGAGACTTTATGTGAAGACGCGTTTTTTCTTTAATTCTCTAAAGTAAAAAGATGTAAATATTCCAGGCTCAATTCATCGACGTAATTACATGTCATGGCTTAACTTTTTGGACTCCGCAATACGCATAACGCATACAGGACGGAAGTGCCGAAGTAAGATCCAGCGGCAAATCGTGGTAAGAGATCTGACTCTTTCTTTAAAGGCTGATATCAGTATTAGGCTTGAAGGTAAATTTTCATATTGAAATGCATTAGCAATGCTATGTTTCCCTAGAAACAGACATAGAACAGAGTAATTGTCAATGCTTAAAAAGGCGAAATAAATTATTGTCGTTTTTGCATTGTTTGCACTGTTATTTATCTATTCGGCTACCCAGCCGCAAGTGTTCGGAATAAACGCATTGTCAAGTTGGGCTCTACGTTTTTACCATTTTGACTCCACACTTTTTTGTTTGAAATGCACATTTTGGTTGAACTCCTCGCTAAAATTACACTCTGCTATACAGTAACTACAGCAAACAAAATGTAGACGTCAGTCACCGCCACTATTTTACCACTAAGGCGGGTGAACGTAATAGGGTGTTTACACGATCCAGCAAACGTCCAGCATTAGCACGTGTATTTTGAATATATTTGCTGGAAGTTTGCTGGGCGTTTGCAGGTTAGTGTAAACACCCCATAATGAGTTTACGGTAATGACGGCGGCAGAGGAAAAGGTGCAAAAACTCGTTAGAAGGCGCACAACCGGTCCCGCCGAGAATTCTCTGCGTGCATGAGCACGGCGCCCCAATCACCGGGTCTGGGTCTACGGCGTTTGCATAATGCGGCGCTGGTGTCACATTAAAATGTCCCCACCGTAAAAAATACACCCCGGGAGAGATAATCACGGAATTGATATGTCTTCCCCTCATTAGAATATCGCCGGCCCCATAAAAAGTCCTCCCATTATAGGATCGCCCCCAGAAAAGTCTCCCCCAGCCGACAATTTACCGGCAAATATCCGTCCCGCCTGGACGGCCGTCGGGCGGGACGGATTTTTGCCGGTAAATTGTCTGCCGGGGAGAAGAGAGACTTTTCTGCGGGGCGATCCTATAATGCGGCGCCGGCTGAACCAACCGGTCGCTCGGTCTTGAGAAGGCCAGCCTAATTGCCCGCTCTATACTCACGAGTGCAGCCGTCGTGAATTACCGGGCCGTTATATCTAATCAGTCGGACCGACGGAGCGCTGCTGATAATTTCGTTGTCGACCGGCGGTGGCACAGTACTAACTGTGAAGGCGCTGATTAGCGAGGTCCGGGAGCCACATGGTCGGGTTGGTCTGAGCCGGTCGCCGCTGGACTCCAATAACGCTTTTGTCATCGTCCCGTGGACAGCAGCTGTGACACAATCGACCGTGTTTGTGTGACGATTGGGGAAGAACAGTTTTAGGTTGTCTAACGGTTATAAGACGTAAAAACGTTGGACTGTCGATCAAGAGGTCGTGGGTTCGATTCCCGGTCTGGTCGCTGTGAAACAGTTACTGAACGGACTGGTGAACCATCTCGGTGTACAGCCAACCACTAAGGCTAACTCAGTCTTCTGTTCTCCGGGATATGCAAATTGAATACCGGCATATTCGGCTAGGGTTTAGGCGAGGCGCGTTGTAAATTAACAGTTACAAATCGTAGAACGTTAAATGTAATATTTCACTGCATAGCTTCTGAAATCGAAGGGTAAACAACATTCGTTAATTATATTTCTCTTTTAATTTTATGACACTCCCGTTCTTGTACTTATTTTTAGTTTGCCAGAAAGTTATCCATCCATGTAACGTATAAAGTCCGTGGTAGATGGGCTTATGTCCCCGCGCGCGTTCGTGAGATCTCTGCAGAAGGCGAGTGCGGGCGGTCGCGGATCGAGTCGTAACGAAGCGAAAGTACCAACAGCAGTTGGGGAGAGCCGGAACGACCGACGTCCGTCAGCAACACAGTCAGCCAGCCGCATCGTCAGCAAGCGCGAAACGAAATTTCAAGAACAATATCTTAATCATTCGTCCGTTTCGCCGGCACGCTATTACGACGAATTTGCAGCGGAATTATTAGTTCGTCGGTCATAACGGTCCGACGACGAGTACACGCCCCAGTCCGTGTCCTTTGCCCGTCGTCGCGTTGTCGGAGGAGAAATAATGCAATCTGGCGCCGCTCTTCTTGTGTACGCCGTCAGAAAGAGCTCTCGGAATTGTTCCGTATTGTACTTTACTTTCCACTGCTCGCTGCAGTGCTTGGGGGATGTGGCACAGATGTGACGCTACTTCGCCGGCGTGAATGCCACACTCAGCCGACAATTATTCTGCATCGGTAATCGCACGTCAGAACCGAAACCGCAACAAAATGTGGTCAGCGTCTCAGCACTAACGAACTGACTTTCTGCGCCCACCGATATGGAATGCCGCACATTATTATCTTAGCCTTTTTGCATTCATAGTTTTCTTTTTCTGTTTTATTGCAGCTACACAGCGTTTATTTTAGCGTTTATCCTGTGGAATCAGTTAATATTAACATAGGCCTATAGTCATCATGATCATGTCACGAAAAAGAAGCTTACAAGCGTGCTGATTTCACGTTTAAAAACTACTTAGGGCCGATGAATTTTCTTTTTGGGCATCTACACACATATTCGATGGAAGAGCAACAAGAAACAGATAGCAAAATGAAAAGTAAAATAGAGAAATATATACAAAAAATAACAAAATTAAAACACAGCGATACACAAAACTATTCAATAAATTTAATTTTCTTTAATGTTGACCATTCCGTGCTAATCAATGGCAGTCATTAGTTTCATTAAATAAACTTGTACAAACAAGCGAACAGATAGAAGGACGAACCGATAAACACAGACAGCCCAATGCATATTATGGCTTTTTAAACAAGAAGCCCAGCTGTCGCTAGGAAAAGCTGACCGTACGCGGGCGTGGGAAGGCCAGCAAATGTGACCTACGACTCACCATTCAGCCGCAGTACCGCACAAATAGCAAAGCAGAGTGCGTAATGACCCTTCAAGGTCATCCAAGGCCAATGATTTACGTGTCATGTGAAAGGACTTATGCGATTAGTGATTCTGAGATACGGCCAGTTTGCGGTTGAAAACGCACATTTTTCTACCCCCATTTATTTAACCCTAAATTTGAAAATGTTCCCTTTGCACTGTATCGCCCAAATTTTACGTACAAAAATGTTTGGCACAGGGCAGATTATTCGTGTAAAAGTTTTCCGGTAAAACCTACCGTTTAGTCACAATACATTTGTTACAAACAGACAGACAACAGACGACAGACGACAAACGTCATAAGACAGACATCTCGTAGCAGAAGGCCAGACCTTTGAGCTTACAGCTTAATGGTCGGCCCAAAAAAAGTCACATATAAAATTCAACAAGTGTTTCGTTCGCGATGTGTTTCGGTTTAAACAATTCTTGTTGCGACATTAACGATCGACGCGGATACATAATAACAGCGTTTGACAGTGACAGTACTATACGTGGCGTTTATTGCAGTCGTCGTATTTCCAATCTATCTGGCGTTGATTGATGGCGGTTTGCAGGCACTAATCGATCAATTAGGCGCAAATCAATTACCTGCACACTTGTCCACGAGACCTTTGTGTCCCAGCATAATGACTATAAAGCTAACTAGCGAATATTCAACCTCTAAATGGATTCACACCATGCAGCAACGAAGCAAGTAATTTATATAGCGCGTTAACTGTAAATAACCTTGAACGCGCTCGGGGTGCATGCTAGTAGAACGAGAAGTAACAAGTGACCGAAGTAATTCGGTAAGACGCGGAATAGCTTCGGTTCTGCCCTCTGGTGAATCACAGGCTTTGGTGAGGCGTTAACCCCCTCAAAAAATGTTTTCCCGAAGGTCAGGGACTCCCAAATGCACCAGATAAATTGCATGTATATCCAGCGAACGGTGTCAGCAGATTGGACGAGTGTGACAGACGAGACAGATGACGGACGTTACAGACATACTACGAAAAATGACGTCTCTATAGGCGAAATCGCTTGCGCTAGAGCGATGTCGAATAAAATGTTCGAGTTGGCTTCTAAAAAGTAGGCAGTGTGTGCGCGTGTGCTGCTTTTCAAACAGTTTAGAAGTAAGACTTTATTGCAAGCACATGCATGAAGTAGCGTGTTCGAACATGGGCCTATTATTATGTTCTTGTCGACAGCCTCAGTGTTTGAATTGTGAAAAATTAGCTGGGGGTTGAATTTTTCGATGGTCGGAGCCCCATCAAAATTGTAGTGTAAATCGTATGCATATATAGTATATATCTGACCCTCGGTAGATAATTTCACAGTGTGTTAGGGAGGTTGAGACACCCCACCCCCCGGCAATTGAAACACTGGACAGCCTGACTCGTGCCATCTATTAATCGAATACTGTGGTCATACGTGTTTTTTGCAATAGTATGCATAGCAGTCAATAATACCCCGTTTACACGATGAAGCTGGCTCGACGAGCTTACTCGATGTTTGCTCGATGTTTGCTTGATCGTGTAAACGGGGTATAAAACACAGTATCACTCTATGGCATCGCCAGGATTTGGTGGGAGGATGACACGAAACTACATGAAATTAAGTAAGGGTGATGGCACAATAAACATAGTTAAACTACACCTCCACGGAATGTCAGACTTTGCGCGGATCCAACGTGGACTGACGTTAAAGAAAAGCTGCCGGAATTAAAAAAGGGATACTAACATCGACTATCAAGGCCAGAGAGACAAGAAGATGACTGATGCTTAAAGTTATCGTGATTAATGCTAAAGACAAGACAAATTTTAATGTTTGCCAATAGTCTCTGAGCACGAGTAACAAAACGCATATGGAGGCGAAGTTTGGTTTTCATAACCGGTTGTTTCCACGCTGTCGAACACCGTCAGCAGCCGAGCGTGTGTTGGTCAATCAGAGAATGCGCGATGTGTTCTAGTGATTGGCAAGCTGATTACGCCAGCAACCAGGGCGCCCCGTCCGGCGTCACCCCGGCCGAGGTGGCTGGCCCTTCGACGACCGACGACCAACGACCAACGCGCCGGCCGCTAACACAATTAGACCGCAGTTCGATAAAGCCGTCTCCCGGCAGAACGAATGATGGATCGTTCCAATTGTTTTCTTTTGCCCAGTCAACCCATTAATGTCGAATGACTACATTTCTCATCTTCGGCCGGACACCAGCGCTGCAGCGCGACAAATTTAATATCGGGCCGGCGGCCGTGGTCGTCAGTGCCAGCGCCACTGCCAGATCGCCGGGCGCCATCTATTATACGACGCCGGGGCGGGCGGGCCGTGGACTGAGTTCGGGACGGACGGTGTCACATTAAAATGTCTCCCCATGAAAAAAATCCGCCCGCGGAGAGGTAATCACGGATCTGACATGTCTCCCTCTTATTAAAATCTTACCAGCTCTATAAAAAAGTCTCCCCATTATAGGATCGCCCCCCTTTCCTCAGAAAGTTTCCTTGGACGACAATTTACAGGTAAAGATTTTTACCGGTAAATTGTCGGCCGGGAGGAAACTTTTCTGGCTTGGCGATCCTATAATAGGACAACGGCACGGGTAGACCGCACGGGCGAGGCGACGACGCCTAATGTCGTTTGCGACGTAGAGGCCCGCGCGGTGGCACCACGGCGACGCCAGCGACCGATCGAAGGGTCGCCGCAGCGACGACCGACCGACTGACCACACACGACGTCGAGGAGACCACCCGTACAGTGGCCGCCGAACCAGCGGCCAGGCAGCCAGGCTCGTCAGATTGCTCTGCGACGCGTTAAGACCCGACCACAAAGACTTAATTACAGCACGCCACAGCTGACCAACGACGACCACCACTGCAGCCGCACCGGGCTCCATGCTAAGAAAGCAACCCTGCCAGACTAGCGAGAACAGACGACACATTTCCTTATAAACAGCGCCATATTTCAATGTTGAAAGGTTGGGGTTGGGGCGTTTATCCCTTCTTGTATGAAATGTCCGATCCCCCGCGAAGTCCAAAACAATTCGTAGACGGGTCGATTCGTGTATCGATTATACATGACGTATGCGTGCTCTTGTTCTTGTGACAATTTCTGACAAGATGTCAGAGGTTTGGACAAATGAAAAACTGTGTACATTGATCTTCATAAAACTAACTCAGAGTCAGAGCTATATGGATAGATGGAGGTAACGTCATCTGGCATATGGGATCACACAGTGTTAAACTGTTAGCTGTTTCTCAACACAGATGAACTCCAGCCAGGCAGGTCTGTAAGTCGTGGTGATAAAAGGCTGAGTTGATCTGGATGGTCAGTTACAGAGATGGGCAGTAACGAAATTACATGTAATTCAATTACGTAATTCAACTACTTTTGCTTTTGATGTAATTTGTAACTGGTAATTCAATTACATGGTCATGTAATTTGTAATTACAAATTACATTACGGTTTTCAATTACATCTAAAAGTTTTAAGTGGTAACATCTATTAGTTTTATATGAAGCATCATGTCGATCTTTCTTACTTACTTACCTACACTTTGCCATGTGATTTACATTTTCAGTTGTAACTGTTCTTCTGTACAAGTTGTTTTTGTAACAAGTGTAAACAGTAGATAGCAGATCGCTAATTGCTAATCGTGGAATAAAAACTAAACAGTCTGCACTGCCGACCGTTATCAAGTCACTAAACATTTCTGCAATTGCTCCTTTCCCAGGTCTTTAAAGTGGCACAAACCTTTATGTGATTCACATGATGTAACTTACATTTTTAAATATAAGTTCCATTTGTAAATAGTGTAGACAGTTGACTTTATCAGGTAATTGGTGTGTTGCTGCTTGCAACAATAAATAAATAGTGACTGTATTACTAATGTAGTACTGCTAGAATAGTATGTGAGACCTATGAATGTATTTGTCATTTATTATACTAATTGGGAAACAAGATTAGCAAGTGCATGTAATTTGTAATTGAAGTAATTAAAATCACGTAATTTGTAATTGTAATTTGGCCTTTAATTTCAAAGTATTTTGTAATTTGCAATTTTAGTTACATTCACGTCAGTAATTTGTAATTGAATTACATTTGAGCCAGTAATTTGCCAAGCTCTGGTCAGTTACATAATAACAGAAATTTTACTCATACTGCATACTGCATACCGCTTTTTATACAAAATTGCAAATAGCCAAACTTATTACATGTGGGAAGTGCAACATTACTGTCGTTGCGTTTAAAGCGATCAATCACTTGGCGTGCGTACTCAACGGTGGCGGCCCGAGTACAGTCAACACGGTGCTCGTTGTCGCGTGGTGGTTCAAAGGCGGCCATAGATCCGACATCGTTCAAAAATCCAATCACACACGGACACAACGTCACAATCACCCATCCTGTCTGTGTGTGCAGCAGCAGACCAGGCATAAACACATCTCGCATACGTCGACCTCGGGAGGCCGTGCCGTGGCGACGCATATTAAGATACGTCGTCGCACTCTGCAGCGATGCTCGCTTATTGCCACTACTAGGTCCGGTCCGGCAGGGCGCCGACCGCTGGTGTTAATTAAGTCAGAGCGGACGGACCGCGACAGATTGCAATACCCGCCGTGCGGGCCGCGCCGTGTCCGCCATTACAGCACCCGCAAACAGAATCAGCAATACACCACGACGACCACGACCGCCACAACGAGCGACCCAAGGAAGGATCGGTGGCGTTCCGTCCGTCCGTCCGTCCGCTGAGAAAATATTTCCATAAATAATGCGGCGTGGTGGCGCGCTCGCGCGTCGGCGGCCACCAAGGTATTGGACGCCGCGGCCGGCGGCGTGAAATTACCAGACGCCGGGCAGACAGCGCCGGCACCGCGGTGACAGAAGGAACGGCTGACTGGACGGAGGGGCGAACGGACGGACGGCTGACCAGCGGATGACCGGTTGACCAGAGATTGCATTAATTCTTCGCCGGTCGGTGCGTGTCTGCGACGCATGACTGAAGCTGGTTGGCCGCGCTGCCACATTTCTCCTTCTCGTCTTCTGACTTCTTTCCTCCCAGCGCACAGCTGCTGTAGCTTGAACTGTAACCATTCGCCACTCCCGACACTGTAGGGTTTATTTAGCCCCCTATCGTGTGGGTAAGCTAAATACCGACTAGATTTCGGTTTCGGTTTCGGCCAAAAGTAAAATATCCGGTTTCAGTCGACTTCTAAGGTATAAGGCATAGGTATAGGCCCAAGCAGTGTGTCTCAGTTATAGCTGCGCTCCATGTTGTACATTTGTAGTTTTTTTTCTCTCTATTTTTGTAGTTGTGTAGTTTTTCTTTTTGTAGTTCAGGGTTCATGTTTTACTATGGGCCTAGTGCCTGCAATAAAAAGTGATTGATTGATTGATTGATAAGGACGCTTCATTCACCAAAATTGGGTATGGGCATTCTTAACAGTTAGGTCATAGTTACGCGCAAAAATGAATTTTTCAATCATAATTGCATATCTTGCAAAACATTGTTGTCACTTGTGCGCTAAAACATATACGTTGAAGATGGGGCGATGTTTATAATACGCACTTATCTTGCAATTCGACCAGTAGCTTCTGCATGTACGCAGTTTTTGTCATAATAAGAAACGCTGCAACATTACCATGTAATTGCAACTTGAAAGCGAAGAAACACAAGCCTGGCGCTCTGCTGAAAATTGCTGGATTCTGCTGAACTTTGATCACTGCTTGATTATGTCGGGTCTGCAAAATATACTTACACGCCGTCATAAAATTAGCGTGTTTCCAGTAGGCCGTTATTTTGAGATGAGACACTGTGCAGAATATGACAGCAGTATATTACCTATATCAGAAGCATTCATTTACTCGGACAAGGACAGGTTAATTACTGCTTTTAATCTAATACCTGAAGCATCAGGCAACTAGGGCCTACGTCTTACGGGTTGACTTAAAATGCCGGACATGAATTTGATAAACGTGAAAATGACGGACATGAAATTGGAGGACAAGATATTATATCGTTTGGAAATAAATTACATTATACAAAGCAGTGTGCATTTCTTTTTAAAACAACGGCAGAACACAAGTCACAACAGCAAAGTAAGTTGTATAATAGGCCCTATGCATATGTATAATATGCTTAAATGCATAAAATGTTACAAAATCATCAATCTAAAATTAGCTACAGGTGAGCAATGATAAACCGAAGTCTACTAAATATATAATATTCAGCCACTTAAAACACGTCTTGCATTTTCATGTTCGTTAACTTTATGTCCGTCAATTTCACGTCTGCCAAATTCGTGCCTGGACATTTTGATGGTCCGCCATTTTCATGTCCGTTATTTTCAGCGCACCCTAACATCAACCGACAGCAACAAGGAGCTGTCGTTAAGCGACATCTGGCGACTATAGAGAGCTGGGCGAGGAAAATTTATTTAACGTTGTAAAATGTTATAAGAACAACGACGATGCAACACAGAAGACCGACACATAATGCAGGTTATTGATAATAAGGCATATTACAGAAATAATTACGCGCGAAAGCAGCTACTGCTTTCAGCGCGTCTTAGCCATCGCAAGTCTGTCCGTCTGTCTGTCACACGGGTGGATCAGTCAAAAACGGTGCAAGCTAGGATCACCAAATCTTCACGGTCAGCTGCCTGGAAAACTCTAATTTCAGGAACCGTAAAGCTTTTCCATAAATTCGAAGGAGGTTACTCCGAACGAGGGCGCTAAATGAGAGGTAAGTGAAAAAAATTTGCGATTTTTAGCGAATAAGTCGCTGTATCTCAGAAAATGTGCGAGATAGGGCCCAGGTTACTATTAATCACTAATAGGAAGTTGTACACTGGCTCTCGATTGCCACCGAATTCAATGACCTTGGATGACCGTAAACGCCAAAATAGGGGTTTTTATAGATTTTTTGGCGATTTCGGGCTGGGACACATTATCATTCACAAGGTGGCGCCACGCAACTAGCGTTATGCGGTCCAGATAGAGAATGTGGTATTTGTATATTAACTTAACGTGAACACCCCAATTTTCAGCTAAACTACTGAACAGGAACTGCTATAGGCTTTCGCGCGTCTCGTGAGCATTAGCTCAAATTTCTTGTTTTATGTAAGACATAGGCCTAAATCAGAATAATTTTAAGTCTGATAGGCCTAGATCTGAAGCAGGTCATTCGCTTGAATCACTTCATATAGTCTAACCCAGAAAAGTTATTTTTCACAGATTGCAAAATCTTCGGTTTGCTTTGTTTTTTGCCAAAGAATCCAGTTGGACTTAACTTTGAATTTTTCACATTTGTCCTAACTGCTGTACTTACACCAATGGGACTGGCTATACTGGGTGGCGCATAAAAACGTGGAAAGAGCAACACTATCGATAAATCGGACACTATTGGAAACTAATAGTCTCGATCATTGCATTGTGATCATTGTGAAGGGTGGTCACTGTGTTCCAGCGTTTAACATTACCTTTCTTAACGTAACGATCGAGGCTAATATTGTTTCTGAAGACAGAAACTGTCCGATTGCTCGATCTAGGTATCAGTGGCGGTTTTATAGCACGGGCCGGATGCTATTTTTATTGCCAGTTTTTTGACAAATAAATGTTTGTTTCTTGTTGACAAATATCTAATTTATTAGCGTTTCCAAATTTTAGAAAAAAATGGCCAAATGTGCGGCTTAAACTGAACGTCCAAAAGCCAAAAGTGCTTCAGCTTCAAGGGGGCTTCGCTCCGCTGGCCCTTTGACCAAGGGCTCTGCCCCTGGTTCCCGCTTGGGCTCTGCCCCCAGATTCCTGTTATAGGCGCTACCGCGCTCGCCATGGGGCCGTGCACCCAGATGTTGCGGGCACGAACTGCCATTGCTAAGTATAATCTTGTACGTCCAACTTTTTATGCCGCATTTCGTATGACATGATGCAACGCGTTGATTCAGCCTCTGAGAATGCCGTGGTGGCCGGTTTTTTCGTGCGAGCTTTAAATTAACCAGTTTTCTGTTATATTAACAGTCGGCGCGCCGGCGTTATCGAAGACTGTACGTGGTCCAAGGTGGTCTGGGGCTGTATGTGGCTGGGCGAGAAAGTCAGGCCAAGACCCTGCGTAGTACTAGGGCTCCTTGCGTAGTACTATGCGGTCGACACGGTCCGGCCACTCGCTCGTTCGCTGGTTGGCGGCGCCCGCCGATAGTCGTGAGACTCATCAATAATATTATCCATGACTGATCTAATCACCCCTGCCGGTCGTCTCGGGGGACATGTAGCCGGCCGTGGGTCGACGCCAGGCCGACAGCCATCGTCTGAGCGCCCGGTCAGCTCGACCGAGCCTTCGCCACGGCCGCCCTCCGTCCGTCCGTCCGCGTGATCCCCGCCTGGTCACCGACCGCCGTAAACTGCCACATTTTGCGTTATGCCGTGATGTCCTCGAGCGTACGCCTTGTCGCAGAAATTGACCACACGGTACCGTGTAAAAGAGTTTGTTCATAAATGACCACCATTACCACCATCGTCATAATCATTTAAGCCCAAATTCCATTACGCCGATCTTCACGGAAACTTCCCCACGGACGCAAAACATCTCGACATGTCGAGCAATGCTAAAGTGGTGTGCTTTAAGCTGGCTTCTTGTTTCTGGAACAATCTGCAAAGGTTCGTCATGTTTATTTTTGAAGTCAAACTTAGGCCACAAAGCTTAGATTTCTGAAGAAACTCTGGTTTAACTTTCGCGTATTGTTTCACGGGCTTACTACATTATGTAAGGTATTGTCGTCCACATAGGTGCACATTTTTACAGTTTTTAATGTAACGAAAATAACGAATTGTCGTAGTGTATATTATTTAGGCCTATGATTGTGGTTAAGGTTTTTGTCACTCTCCATGGTACAATATTTCGAACTTTCAAAGTTATTACTCTCAAACTTTAACAGAATATGGAAACAGTCAAAGCTTCGCAGAAATATTTTTGTACTAAAATACTCTCAAAGAGTTGAAGTTGTCCACTGAATGTTATGTACTAGCTGTTGATTGGCATGCACTGTTGGCGGCAGCATAGTGACCAAAAATGTTTGTTAAAAATAACTGAAACTCAAAAAATAAGAACAAAACATAATACAAGCTGCACACATGTACGTATATCAACTTTTACGAAAATGATGAACAGCGCCACTTCGAAGACGGTATAGTCTGCCCTGATGCGTATTTTTCCGCGACACGCGAGCTTTTCTGCGTTCCGGAAACGCTTTCCAATTTCATAACTGACATCTTCCATATTGTTAGGCCCGATATGTTACTACGTTGCAATTAGACTGTTAGTATTTATTTACTTTATTTATTTATCTCTGTGTTACGGATGAGGGACGCTCTATGGCGTATTTTAATATGATAATATGGTAATGATTGGTCGATAGCTAAGACAGTATGCAATCTGGAGCTCGGCAGCTGGTCAGTGAAGAGACACACCAGTGGGTGAGTCTTTATAGCACTGCATCGCGAGTCTGAACGACTGATTCAGAGAAAGAGAGACCTCGTCTCGTGACGTGAGCCAGCCAGCCATAGACTACAGCTCGAGGCACCGACTCGCCGATGTCGTAATTGCTGTGATTATCTGTGCGTGTACTGCAGTGGTCAGTGGTCAGTGGCCAGTGCTGGTCAGTTCTTGTCGTCATCGCCGGCAGCCTTTGTTGTTTGCTCGCCGCCGAGCCAGCCTCGATGCTGACTGGCTTCAATAATTAGAGCCGCGACACAATTAACGCCAGGGCAGCTGCTGCGGAGGCTGGCATCGGCGTCATTAGCGGCGGCGACACAGAGCTAGATGATGGTCAGATGGCGATGGCGTGGATAGGGCTCTCCTCGTCTGCGCTAGGCCGCAGGCGGTCATCCACTGCACGCGAACTGCAGCGGCTTGGCTTCACATCAGAGCAGCCGCCGGTGTCCCATTATACGATCGCGTCCTCAGAAAAGTCTCCCCCGGCCGAAAATCTACGGGCAAAAATCCGCCCCGCCCGGCGGTGCTAAATTGTCGGCCGGGGGAGACTTTTCTGGGGGCGATCCTATAATAGGGAAACTTTTTATGGGGCAGGCAATATTTTGATACGAGGGAGACATATCAAATCCGTGATTATCTCTCCCCGGGCGGATTTTTCATAGGGGAAACATTTTTTCATGTGACACCGGCTCGACGAGCCGCGCTGATGATGCGGAGACTTTGTTCCTCGCCGCTCGCCAGCTGCTGCTGCTGCTGCTGCTGATGATGATAATGATGTCGAAGATGATGGTGCTACAAAAGCTGCTAAAGATGTACGCGTTCTATTGCTGCATTAATCCGGCATCCATTCTAGCTGCTAACTGCACGAAATTGCCTCAATTATAGACTGCACTGTGTGGCACATCATACGTGCAACGTGCGTAATGATCGTGACGGCGATAAACCAGTACAGACTGTTTATCCGTCATACACACTGTATATACTAGTGTATAGTAAGTAATAAACGTAACCAAAACTTGAGTAATGTTATGAGTTGCTGTCGTTCTTGGATGCTACTTTTATTGCCAGTTTTTTGACAAATAGATGTTGTTTCTTGTTGACTGCATTAGCGTAACTGTATACAGTGTCCAAAAAAAGCATGATATATTAGGTCTATAGGCGTGCACGTGACAGTTAATCCAACGTTTGTTTTCACTCTGAAATTCTGAATGATAGCCTATCAGGCGACAGTAACGACCTGTCTTTTGGCTAGTGTGTTAGCATGCACGAAGAAACAATATTTCGTTCAGACATCCATTGGGTGAATTATTTCGCAGTGTGTGCAGTTCATCGCCGTATACAGATGAGTAGGTTTCCGTGGTCAAAAATTAACGACGTCCTAAAACCGCATCACTGATTTTAGCGTTCGGTCTTGGCTTTCTAGGTTTTCTGCTTCAATTTCGGCGTTTCGGTCTCAAGCTGCGGCTCTTTAAGTTTTGCATCGTTCCCCAACGGTCTTCATTGATCTCCATTGCTTTGGTAAAACGCTGCATGTCGAAGTTCACTCACAACCTCGAGAGACAACTCTGATTCTACAGCTCCGAGACATAACAGCGTCGACTGGTTTGCTTCAGCAGTTCACACCAAACCAAATATTCGAAACAAATCCATCCGATTTACTGTGTGATTTTCAGAGCATAGGTCCCCTGTGGGCCTACATAAAAGCCAGCTTTAATGAAACCGTCGTTTCATTATGCTTCGGCGTTTGGTGCACGCCGGAGTTATGGCCTATATAGACTGAGGCTGACGACTTGGTGCGGTGGCCGTATAATACTTGAGCCTGCAGAGACGTGTCGAGACGTCGCAGAGATGGAAGTGCGCTGCCTGCCATGGCGGGATTATGTCGTCAACGGGCGAGGTGTCGGCTGCATAATTTTGTCGGCGGCGGCCGGCGCTAACGAAATATGCAACAGCGCCATGTACGGGCCGGCGACCTAGACGCTGAGCTGCAGGGTGCTGATGGCAACGAGCTTACGAAAGATGATTAGTGAGCTGTCTGAGCAATGAATGTATCGACCAGACCAACATGACCAACGACTACTTAAAGCACAGGATCGGCCACGTTTATGCAGCCGGGACACCGGCCTTGTCCTTCAGTTTGCAGTAATAACGTTGGACCCTCTTTTAGTTTATGATATGATCGATCAGCCTTGCCTCACGTCTGCCTCTTTTCTCACTCAGCAGTTAGAAAAATAGTTTGACAAACATAAAACGTGGTTGAAGACAGTTTACTGAATGGCGGCTGAGCCATATCTTCTCAGCTATCGTTAGAGCGAGTACAGTGTAATATTTTTGTTTCGATAGTCGCGATGACGCCATGTCATTTAGTTACAAAAATGAATTTCTTTCTGCATGGTGAGTTGTCTTCAACCAGGTTTTGAGCAAAATGTGGGCAAAACACATAACTGATTTTGATATAAAAAGTTGACCTCTCAAATTATGTTGGAGGAGGGCGAGTTGAGCGTAAGAACGTCTGGATTAGTATTATGGAGTAGTCCATGGTCAATGCCCTATGAGTCGGTGTTGAGACGTGAGAAACATCGATAGATTATAAAGACAAGAAGAAATGAAACACAATATTAGTATTGTCACCGTCGTGTAAGGAGGTCTGGGTGTCGGTCGCTATGCTGACATTGTCCAGAGCAGCATGGACGATGGCCGGCGACTATGGAGGACGGCAGACACGCAAGCCGAGATGACCTGATTACGGGCAGCGCTTATTACTGGATGCTGCGGATAGGCAATGAGATGACGCCAGTACTAACGACCAAGCCTCTCCACTGCACGGCAGTCATGCTGAGGTGTCCGCATCACGTTTGCGGATTCACACTACCTGCATTTTTGTCCAATTTTTGCCCAACTGCCTACAGTAAAATTTACGGAGGCAGATTAACGTTTAAATGTTCTGCACACAAACGCTTTCTCCATTCCTTGACATTTGACAGCAGCGTACGTCATATAGCAGCGAGTCTAGGCCCACCAGACATGCACCGTTAAGGAATATAAAGGTAAAAAACTTACCAGTTTAAAACTCAGTGTAAGGACGACGTGACGATATATCAGTCCACTAAAACAGCAAAAATCTTTTGATTAACTACATGGTGCTATACAT
>Ga0056128_1001953_pt1 | contig 23961 bp, 13 predicted proteins | sample WorMetLIZISLAND2_FD_71113 | JGI IMG/M metagenome (GOLD analysis project Ga0056128, IMG submission 71113) | Marine gutless worms symbiont microbial communities from Max Planck institute for Marine Microbiology, Germany - Olavius geniculatus... ... | reverse complement strand
CAACGTCTCGGCCAACGCCTCGGAAGCTGCAGCGTCTCATCTCGGTTCGTCTCGGTCTCGACTCGGTCTTGGATTTCGTATCGGTCTCGGCTCAGAAGGTCTCGTGCACATCAGTGTCGAACGCACGTTAATTTTTTTCACATTGCCGACGCCAGCGGTGCAAGAAGTAGTCAAGAGGGTCAAGTATCAGCTAATCAAGTGAGTCTCGAGGGTTTGTGCAAATTAATGTATTACGCGGCATCGCAGTGCAAATATTGACTGGTAGTTTTGGCTCTGCAATTACTGTGGGCTGCCAAATAGCATCTTACGTATCTTACATCGCACGGTGTTACATACGGACAGACTACGGCAGGCAACATTTTTTCGCAATAACCGCGATGCCGCCCAATACAGTAAACCTACTAGCTAGTAGTGACAGCAATAAATGTCACTCCGTGAACGCAAACGCCACGCAGAACGTCGTTATTAAACGCACATCACGGGACAGTTTGTCGCAATTTTAGTGATTACCAGATTGAGCATGCGACGTATAACGTGCTGGACTCTAACGAACGTGGCTGTAGTGAACAAGTCGCATTGTGTATTAACGAGAATAGCCGACCCGCTGACCTTATCAAGCACCCGTCGTTATGCTGGTAGTAATGTCTGACGTGCAAAATGTACTTAGCAAACTGTCGCCCCGATGAGCACAACGATATGCGTACACTCCAGCCCATGTATCAGCAAGTTGTACATCTTGATACGTCAATTAAGATGTTATGGATTGTCGCATGGATTTGCTGTGAACTTTCGATTAGTAGTGGATCGCCATTCGCCGGTGTCCCATTGTAAGATAGATCTCCCCTCCAGAAAAGACGAACACATCATCGTCAGAGACGCTGCCTGTAGGTGTAGGCGTTATCTCTGGCGCGAGTTCTTCTTGCGCCAAAACGAACACGTCAGCACTATCCGCAGTCTCACTCGAATCTACTTCCGGTTCTAGTACTGGTGGCGTATCAGTCACAGAATCTGGAACGGGTGGCTGGTAGATTTTGGAGGAATCGTTTGCGTCGCTGGTTTGTTTTGGCTCAAGACGACGGTGATCAAGCGTGGAATGCAGGCGAGTCGTGTCTGCGAGTGTGTAGCCAGTAGACCGATCAATGGCAGTCGGTCTGTCTCTGTCCGTCCGTCTCTGTGTGCGTGTGTGTGTGCGTACTCGTGCGTGGCGGCTCGACTGAAAGACGAATGACGGCACGCTACATTGCCACTGCTACAGATCGATAATTTATGCGGCCTATCCACAGCGACACGACGTGTCGTCTGTCGTTCACAAAATCTTGTTACGCTCCCGTCCCATAACGACGAAACTCCATTTACTCGACTTGGTGTAGATTTGTTTTTTAACATTCTGTGCAACACGCCTGCAAACGAATGAAGTTTGCGCAACAGGCCGCATTACGCCTCTTGTTCGTCCATTCGTTCGTCCGTCTGTCCATGTTGCCTGTACTCGCTCCTAACTCAAGAAGGCGTACAAAAATCGCAATTGGCGTGGATGTTTTCTCACACAAGAGTACACGGCGTGGCAATAATTTTCAGTTCAAAAGCTCAAAGGTCAAATTCTCCGGACATGAAAACGTCAAGAAGTTGTCGCATATCTGGGTGCATAGAGGTCACGGCTTAGGCGCCGACTGCGAACGAGGTCTGCCATGCATGGCCATTGCAGCTCAGGGTTATACCCCGTTTACACGATCGAGCAAACATCAAGCAGGCCTGATGGAACCCCGTCTCTGGCTCATATGTAGGCCTAGGCCTAGCTCACAGCTGATCACGTGTTATATAGGCCTTCCAATTACAACCCGCCCGCCCTCATAATTAGCATGCTAATTACCATAGCTCGTCGAGCTAGCTGGATGAATGGTAGCAAACATCGAGCACACGTCGAGCAGACGTCGAGCAATTAGGACATGTATTTTGAATATATTTGCTCGACGTTTGCTTGATGTTTGCTCGATCGTGTAAACGGGGTATTACACGCGCAAAATGCAGATCGTTATTCAGTCTTTGAATTGCCGGGGGATTGGTGGGGTTGAATCCCCAACTGTTTTCTCAACCTCCCCCTAACACACTGTCAAATTTTGTACTGGGAGGTGAGCTATATACTATATACCTACGATTTACATCACAATATTGGTCGGTCTCCGACCGTAGAAGGGCTTAACCCCCGAGCTAAATTTTCACAATTCACACACTGTCGTTATTTATCCCGTTACCATAACACAGCGTGGGTTGGATTATAAGATCACTGGCGTTTACCAGTCTGCCTGCCTGTGGTCGCTCCTACTGACGCAATTTTCACTGGATTCCGATTGCATTACGATGATTTTCGTTACACCTTCGTTCAAAATGCAACATTTCTTGTCCGCTTGCTATGTAACGCCGGTGTCACCGGCCAACGTGACTTTATATGGTGTTTACACGATCCAGCAAACGTCCGGCATTAGCACGTGCATTTTGTGTACATTTGCTGGAAGTTTGCTGGACGTTTGCTGCATCATGTAAACACTCCATTAGCGTGCGTGATCTGGTCCATTATACGTCCACCGCGTACGCCTATATACGAAGTGGTCCATGCCACTGACCGATGTCATAATGGCGATAGGTGCACATCGCGTGTGTGGCGGTTTTACGGTTCAACATGTTCGGTTTTGTCATCAGCTCCAGAGTCGCGTTTCATTGCTTAGTCGCTATCGGCTTAGCTGCAGTTATAATACTAGCTAGAGTTCTAGCTTCGTTTTGCTGGCCCATCTATCGATAAGGTGTGCTAACCAACAAACAGCTCACTTAGCTATGCACGACGACACTGTTAGCGACCTTCTTGCGTATCAAAAACGCGCGAGAAACGTAAAAGCACTCGAAGAGCTCGAACTGCCGCCGATCATGATCCGCATCTAGGAATCCGTCAATAACTGTTAGACAAACGTACAAAATTAACAAACCAAACAAAAACACGTGTAAAGCATAACTTTTTTCCTTCGGTTATGTGTACGTTAAAGCACTGTCTTGAGTGGGGTAAATGAATTTTAAACGATCTGGTACACTACAGACTGTGGTTAATTATTTTCATGCAGCGACGTCGTGATGGGTTAAAAGTAGGAAGTCGAAAGTAAGTTGCAATTTTACGACAGACAGCTGAATATTTTGGACAGCAGAAATTGTGGGTGCTTGGAATTTCAAGTTTGCTTCACATTTTCCCCAAAATACGTGATTTTTAATTTTTACGTCCAAATTTTGATTTTTGGAACAAAACTTTCCTACAGGCTAAAATGTAAGGAACAGTTGCCTTTGCAGCCTTTCCCTTTCAGGACGCCACTGGTTATTCTCGCTGGCCGACGATCGGTCTTGTAGCCGACACTGTCATTCGTTTGTCACATTTGACTGCAACGGTAAAGTTATCAATCCGTTATACCACCGCAGATAATAGTGCTAGGGATAGACAGTAAGGTCGCATACAGATCCACGTAATTTGATTAGCGTTAGTCAAATGACGGTTAACTCGCACTCGTTGGTGTCGGGTATAGACTGGATGGATACTGGTTCTTTCGTACGCGTTTTGTCACCAGCTCGGTACATCGGTTCAGTTCACTGGCCGTGCATGTTGCGTGGTCGAGAATGTAAATTAATGGCGAAGGGAAGAGGGGGCAGCGGTGGTTGGCGGATGCAGCGGGGTGAGGCTGCTACGTTTAGCGTCCCACTCCCCTCCGTCACGTTATTTCACTGCAGTCATCAAACGTTCATGATTTATTACGCCTAACGGGCAATTTGCCCGCCAGCCATTTTGCGCTGTGCCTATGCTACCTGCTGGTTTATCGTATTGGCGTGAAACTAGCACATGATCTGGGGAGGGAGCATCGCCCGATGGGCAAGTTAGGCAGTTGCCCCAGGCCGTGACGGCTCATCCCCTTCGCATAGATTTGAGCCGTCGATCGTTAAAACCAATTTAGCTAGCACACAGTGGCTGGTTACAGTATGTTACGCATGCAGAACCCACCGTTTCTTCCTTAGCCGTATAAGCCGCAACCATCGACCTTATTCATTATTTCTAACCACGGACGAATGGCCAGGCTGAGTTTGGGTGGGTGGCTTGGTCGAATACCAAGATCGGTCATACCTGCGACCTGTTATACATTTGAGTAATAACTTGGCTTGACGTAAAGTGACTTCGTGGACGCCACTGCGCTAAAGGCTAGTTTTCACTCTGCGCAACTAAAGCAACAAGAAATCTGAGAGAGCCTATAGCAGTTCCTATTCGCAGATAATCCATTTCATCGCAATTCACTCCTATGCATGCAGCCAAAGAAATCGCAAACAATCACTAAAACACTCATTTCTGGAGTTCAAGGTCATCGATGTTGACATTTCTAAGAAGCTTGTCGCCATTGCTTGTTATGATGAGCCGCATGTCTGTGCTTGTCTGGAATTATTTTCACGTTAGATAAGCCAATGACGGAAAAATAACCACTTTTTAGAGGGGTACCCTTCTTTGACACCCGCGTGAACAGGCCTGCTTGAGCCTAGACTTGTCATGCTAAAATCTACAATTTATGTATTGTAATTTGCCTTGAAACATACAAGTAAAAATACACAGATAACATAAAACAGTGAGGCTGGACAACCAGGCAGTACACTTACGGTTGCCCATACTAAAAACTAATAAAAAAACACTAGGCCTACTAAAAGATATCACAGTGACAATGGTAAAACACATTAAAATACACTTAACACATACAGAACACTATTGAATAATAAGAAAATCGGTAAAATCAATTTTATTAAGATTACGCTTAAAACAATTAATAGAACTAAAATTAAAATCTGCGGGTAGGTAATTCCAATATTTGACAACTCTGTTTGCAAAAAAGTCTTTCCTGACATTATGCCTTGCTAAGTTTACTATTGAGTGCATTCAGTGCTAAAAATTTCGTATGCAGATTGTTTAGGTTTATCTCCAGCCATTTCGGCGCAATTCACTTTTGAAATGTGTGTCGCAGCCCGAAATCGCGAAAAATTTACTAAAACCCTCTATTTTGGGGGTTCAGGGTCATTCAAGGTCATCTCGCGCGTAATAAATGAAACAAACGCAACGGCTGCGTATCTGGTCGTTGCGTCACATGCGTTTGTTGCGACTTTTCTTGCGTTCATTGCGTGATAAAAAGTACATAGGGGTTGCGTGCTTTGTTTTGGATGGAAAACTAGGGTTAAGTCGGCTCCGCGGACCGTTTGCTATAAAGCGTTAAAGAACACAGCGTACGTGCATGTGTATTGTACGGCAGTTTGCCGCATGGTGGAGCCACTAGCTGCTGCTGCTGCTGCTGCTGATGATGATGATGCTACATGGTTCGTCTCTTGCATCCCGCTCAGCATCAGCAGCAGCAGCGGCAGCAGTCTGCTGGCGTCATTACAGAAGCACGTACGATGATGGACGGACGGACTGACAATGGCTGCGCTGCGTTGTGTAGTGATTTGATGAGACCGGTGTATGCAGGCAGTTATGCTACACGCAGCTCGCAGCCAGTGGCGACGACTTTCGGAAATCACCGTCTGGGGGTAACCTTTTCGTACTATCCCACTTTTCGGTCCTTCGGACTGACGGATACAAAATTTTTGGTACATCTTGCGGGCGGCTGAAACTGACTGTGCACTATTTTTCGTTTGCGCAGTGGCACATTTATATTTTATTTTTCGGTTTCGATTTACGAAATGGCTATTTACAGTAAGGTTGAACAGAGGCCGAGATGCAAAACTGGCTCGTTCAAATGTCCAAAAATCAAACCTCTGTAAAACCTCGCTTAAATTATTAGTTTTTTTGGCTGTGGGGAGTTGATCGCCACGATGGAGTCGGCGGCTGTGCAGCGTGTGTAGCGTAGACCTGTCGTGTATTTCTGACACAGCGTGTGAAAGCGATGCCCCGGCCCGGTCATTCAAGCAGGTGTCCACGTACTGATATTCCCGTCTGTTCTGGTCTCGCGTTATTCTAGACCCATATTGCGGGCTACCCGCGACGCCTGCGCAATTGTGAATTTAACAGAAATTGTATCAAGGCCGGCCGAAGTAATTTGACACTGGGCGGAATCGCTGCGAACAATGTTATTTTCAAGGAAGAGGAAGTCGTATGGTTGCTGGGTCTGGCTCGGTGACGGTATCGTTGGATAGGACGTTGCTGACATCTATCTTGTAGGTCTAACCATTCTTCTGTCTGTGGCGGTTTGACCACAGTTTGCGCTGCAATAACTAGGATTTACTTGCGACCCTCCCCCAGAATATCCCCTTTTCCGTGGGAGAAGGGAGCCTCCTGTCAAATTTGATGTTACTTGTGGCAGCATGAATGTGAGTGTCAAACGTCGTCTCTTTCTATCCAACGACTATAGCAGGCTGCACGAGTGTGACAGACGGACAGACGTAGAGACCACGCTACGGTAAGCTTTGTCGCGATAGCCGATATGGCTGACACTTTCACCGATGCTTTTTAATTAAGTTTCTGGTAGGCATATATACCAGTCAATCATTTGGCTATTGCTCTTCACATCATTGGCCCATTTTCCAGACTTCATTTTCCGGTCCGTTGATATTCGCACTTCTTGTTCTGTTAACCCCTTTTGCTTTGCCGTCCGTCGCTGTTCTTTGAACTTACTGACTGAAATTGGTTAAAGTGCGTACTTGAACGGCGTTTGGCTCTGACATGTTCTGTATTTAGAAATATATTTTTAGCAATCATGCACATTGATAATGGGTTAAAATATAAGTAAAAACATTTTCTGCAAGCAGAACACGAAATCGGCGTTGATCACGGTTGTGTAAGCATGTGCCTGGCATAAGGATAAATTCGACCACCCACAGTTCCGATATTTTGCTGATAAAACTGATAAGTTTGAGGCTTCAGAGGTGTTTTGTACTTAGCGCCAAGTCATTATCGGTGCAACGTTTCGTATATAGGACTACAGTATAGCTTCACCGTGTCTTTCACGAGTAATTCACATGTTCAAGTGAATTAATTTGCATAGACTATACTGGGTGGTCCGTCACTAAATTTTTGTCATATCTAAGTCGGCGATTGGCCAATTTTCGAGATTAATTATTTTATTCTCACATTTAACTGCACAATCACAACAAATTGATAATTAGAGATCGAATTTATTACGCTTTATTAGCAACATCACGTACTGAATGCCTGCTATCGAACAATTTCAGCATTTTGACCTATCTTATTACTGCGGTCGATATTCTGTGACAACAAGAAACTGTATAATATATACACCATTACACTTTGTCTCAAATTCGGCCAATGTTTCACGGAGTTATTCAAAAAGTACTAGAAATATGGGGCACAGCCCAACGCGAGGCCGCCCGGCGACGTAACTCCGATTGGGGGAAAAGTTTTTTTTGGGGGGGGTTAAATATCCACGGTAGCGGTCAATCGAGTTTGTTTCCAATTGTTGACCTTTTGATCCGTTCCGGAGATATTGGCAACCAAACTTTACAGTTGTCCAAAATTGCGCGCAGTCGATTTTGGGTGGGTCAACAACTGCGTCTATTTAACTTTTTCATTAGTGCACAAAAGTTCACCAAATTTTTTGTTCAACGCAGCAGGAATTGCTCTCAGTCAAGTTTGTTTTTTATTTGCGATATATTGACCGATTCTTGAGATATTCGCGGTCAAAGTTAAAAGTTGTCATAAATCACGCCGGATTATAGACGTTTTTTGCTTTCCCAAATTTTAAGGGGGCGGTGCCCCCTAAAGTTGTATATAAGTGATAATGTTTCCCTGATGGCCTGTCACGTGGCAAAGTTTCATGGGGTTACTCTCCCTAACCCCAAAGTTATAAGCGCTAATACGCTGAATTATAAGCCAATTTTTGACCTTTCTTTGAAAAAAATTGTTGGGGGATCCCCCATCCCTGTTGGGGTATACGCTAGCAAGACTTGGACATTCTATAGCGCGTGTAAAAATTTCATGGCGCAGCACCTCCTATGGGCCAAAATATGGTATTCCGAAAAATTCGATTTTCGGGTATAATTGTACTTTTGAATCTCCGTAATTAGTGAACCAAAGTTCACCGAATTTTTTTCGTTAAACGCGGGAAGGAACGCTATAGTGCACCAAATTTTCAAATTTTGGATATCTCTATCCGTTTCGGAGATATTCGTGCTCAAAGTGGGAAGGTGTCCGAAATTGGGCCAAATTTAGCGTGTTTTTCGCCCCCCATTTTTTCTGGGGGGCATGCCCCCAAATTTTCGGACCGGCATTTGTAAACTGAACATGCTTCCGACTATGTGGCAAAATTTCGCGAAGATCGGCCCACGGACCTCGGAGATCTCGCGATGAAAAAAGAAGAAAAAAACTGTTGTAAAACATAAGGCCTTCCGAGAACTAACGTTCCGGGCGGCCTAAAAAGTGGCACTTTTCTGAGACACGCTGTCGTAGGCCTGGTAGTACCGTAGTAGGAATGCTGTAGCTGGCTGGATTTTTTTGGCTACGAATAACTTGTGATATAGGCCTATATTAACTGCACATTATGACGAGACATTTTTTTAGATTTTACCACGCCGCGACTCCGCACGATTTTCTCTTCCCCAAATATATCACTACTTCGCACCTCGCAATGATTATTTTTTTTGTAAATTTAATCGTGTCTCTATGACAATAGCTTGTTGTAGCATGTGATTTTTTTCTGTCTGGTTGTAGCAGCCCAATCGACTGTATGGAATCACCAACGCTTAGAGCTGACACAAGGAGCAAGCGAACAGGTATAATCTGCTGAAATTTAGTTTGTAAAATTGCAGCACAGCACTAACTATTGCTTGAGTTATTAACGCATGAATCAAGGATTATTTTATGAATCACGTGTATTGTTCTATTGATGACTATTCGTTTTCGCTTCAGTTTTTACTATCGTTTTTTATTACAAGTTTTTGAGGCGACGACGATTTAACTACAACCTGTAAAATTATTTTATTTAATTAAAGTTAACAAAAATAAAAATAAAAAATTTATTTAGGGTTAAATTTAATTTGTGCATCTAGGGAAGCTTGAAATACTTTTTTGAGTTTTGCATTTTAGTAAGTTTTTATTCAGCGTGGAGCAAGAAAGTGAAATATTTTGCTTTTTTTATACTACGCATGTCACACGCATGCGAAAGCTATATGTAACTATAGACCTGTTTTATTGTATTTATAATTAACAAAAAGTATTGATCGTGATCGCACTTCAATGCCATGACTGGAACTAGGCCCAATTGTTTCTGAAACCGTAATTGAACAAATATTTTCTTCAAACATGTAGCCCATGTTTCACTTTTTTTGTGCGCCACCCTGCACTTTATATATATATATAATGCATTTCTTGCAATTAAACGGTTTTGATTTTTGTTTTGCTTGTTTATTGACGCGCTAGAGCTATGTTGTGTAGCGCGTCTATGGCACGATTGTCGTCTGTCGTCCGTCTGTCTGTTCGTAACGGATTAGGCCTATGGCTAAGCGTTGGGTCATAGGAGAAAAACTTTTTGCACGAATAATTAGTAGTCCTGTATCGAGACTCTCTGCGTACAAAGTTTGGCGGATGCAGTGCAAGGGAAACATTTTCAAATTTGGGGTTGAATGGAGGGGGTAGAAGAATGTGTTTTTAACGGAAAATTGGCCATAACTCGGAAACGGTGAAAGATAGGGCCAAGGTTGCTATTGATCACTAATAGGAAGTCGCATATTAACTTTTATTAGTCCGCCCGAAAGCGATAGCTTGGGGAGCGGACTTAAGTTTTACCCGTGATGTTTTATTTTTATATGAAAATCATCGACCTTGGATGACCTTAAGGGTTAGTACTGCGACAGCCGGGCTTTTTTGTGTAATTGCTGACACTGACGCTGGTGCAGGTGACGTGTACGGTGTACGGGTTAGACTGGTTGAGTGTCGTGCGTGTTGAGAAGCGCGATGAAGACAAACAAACGTCGATGATCATCTCTGACAACGGCGACGTCAAGCACCCGTTCTCTCGTTTATCGCGATACAGGGTTAACTTTCAACTCATCGAAGACATCGGAACTGTGTCCATACACTATCAGGGTATGTCTTCTCAGTGCCAAAACGTCAAACTTTTAGCTGCGATGTTTTTGGCGATATAAGGCTTATTTATTTGCAAATATATTTTTCTGAAAGGCATTCTAACGAAACAGAATCGTTTCGTCTGTAGTGACATTACCGTAACGAGATTTAATTTGGCTCGCAAAAGACGAAGGGTTGCATGCGTCTAATTTTTGGCTCATTTTTAGTCGACCATACTTGAGTAATGGTCGAGCTGTTGTCATGGTTGTCGTCCGTCTGTCCGTCACGGATGTACTGTTTCCAAACGGTGCAAGATATTATGGCCTAGGTTGCTATTGATCATTGATAGGAGGTCGCTTATTGGCTTTTAAATAAAATGAAAATCATCGACCTTGGATGACCTTGAAGTTCACTGACAACCAGTACGGTTGGCTATCTTAGCGACAGCTGGGCTTCTTGTCTGTTCTTACATGTATAGCCACGGTCTTAGTGTGTGCACATTCTCAGCTGCAGCCGTTATCAAGTGTCCGGAAATCAGCCATGTCATGTCAGGCTCAGTGCAACAGCTAATTACAGCCAGTTGCGTGTACGTCGTATAGCCTAATGTATTGTGTCTTCATTGTCTGCTGAGATGTACATCCTGTGAATGGTTTAGCTGTACGGCGTGTAACTATATGAGCACCTGCTACACGTGTCAGTGTATGTATAGATGTCGCAGGACCCACTGGTCCGTGACGAGACGCTAGTGTTTCGGTTTTTACGCGCGACAGCATGTAATGCTTCGCGCGTCTTAACCATCGTCTGGGCGTCCGTCCTTCCGTCTGTCACACTGCGGTATTGTATCAAAACGGTGTAAGTTAGGATCACGAAATCTTCACTATGCTCTGCCCCAAGGACTCTGGTTTTTCATGACAAAATTTCGTGCCCCTGGGTGAGGGGGTTTCCCTCGAACAAGGGCGTCAAAGAGAGGTACCTTTCCCTAAAATCGTTATTTTGCCGTTATTGGCTCATGTAGCGTGAAAACGGTTGCAGATAGGCACGGACATACTGCTTATCATAACAAACAATGGTGACAAGCTTTTTAAAGGTGTCAACATCGATGACCTTGAATGATCTTGAAACCCAAACATTGGGGGTTTTAGTGGTTTTTTTTGCAATTTTTGACTGCGGCGTAGATTTCAAGAGTGAATTGCGACGAAACGGATAGAGATAGATCAAGAAAACCTGCGAACAGGAACTAGGTTGTCGCGCGTCTTATGAGCTTTGCTCAGGTTACTTGTAATCTAACTGTTCATCCTCTGCTTCGTCCTCCGCCTGGAAGCAATCGAACTTTTTGCGGCTTAGTAAATATAGCGCAAACAGCCAGAAATACAGCAAGACACAAAAGGCTCAATTATTTAGCAACAGCTGGATACCGGCATCGCTGCGAAAACAGAATTCGTGCCACTATCGTAAGTGGATTGGTTTGGAACCGTCAAACAGCGGCGCAAATTTCTGACTAGGGTTTCAACTCAGAAATATTATCTTCGTGTCGAGAGCTGGAGTCATTGTCTAACGCAGTGTTACTTGAGGCCATAGAAATGTCTTTTCAAAATGGCATCCATTTCGTCTAACGACTTTAGCCGGGTGGACGAGTGTGACAGACACGCAGACGGACGGACGGACGGACGGACATCTGTCGCAGTAGCTGACACAGTTAGGGTTCTTAGTGATGCCGCTTAATGATGAATAAATCCATAGATCGATATACAGATAGATCGATTAATATGCACAGACTATGTAAATAAGTAAATAAATATTGACGATGCTGATGATGATGTTTTGTTGCGGTAGGAATCCGAGGTGAAGATGCTGGAACTCTGGTCTGCTATAAGAAGGACGACGCCACACAGGAGAAAGACAAAGCCAGACTCGAACTCAAAGTTCTCGGTAATTTCACTCTACTATAGGCTTATAAACAGTATTTGAACTGTGAAAAATTAGCTGGGGGTTGAATTTTTCGAATGTCAGAGTCCGATCAGAATTGTTATGTAAATCTTAGCTCATATACATTGTATCTCAAAAAAACATCCCCGACATTTTTGACTGTAACTTGAAAACCAATTATCAGATTTTGATAATTTTTGGTACAAGTATTGCCGACACAACTTGCCATCAAATGACCATTCAGTTTTTTACTTCACCCAACGTTTTTTTTCTGCACTACTTGGGGAAAGCACAATCAGTGAAATATCACTATTTTATCCAATGCGATATGATTGCTTAATTAACATAAGGCGTAAAAACACATTTTGTTCACATTTATGACACTGTGGCTGACATTTTATTTAGTTGTCCATTTTCAACTGCCTGCAGTAAAATTGCTTGAAGTGTTGGCCCACTATGTGAACACAAGCAAGGAGACGCTTTCTCCATTCACTTGACAGCAGTATCGATAATGTTCTGCTCCAGACCAATACAAGCTCTACCAGTTACTTCTTGACTGTACAAACATTCCTAAACTTCTTCTGGTAGACACATTGCTGCAAGACAGTTAAATCCTGTAATAAACCTGTTGTTGGGGCCCACAAATTGAAACAGATGGAATTTATTGACGTTTTCCCATTCATTTTAACACGCATTATGCCTGGTCTGCTTTCCTCAGGTAGTGCAAAATCAGACGTTGGGTGAGGTTAAAACTAAAACACGTATTTAATAGCCAGCTGTGTCAGAAATATTACTGCCAAATATTATTAAAATCTGCTAATCTTTATTTAAGGTACGATTGATAATGTTGGGGATGTTTTTTTCCGGTTTTTCTGTTTATTTTCACGCATATTTCGCTTGATCTGCTTTCCCTAGGTAGTGCAGAAACATACATTGGGTAAGGTGGGAAACTGAACGGCCATTTTGTGGTTAGTTGTGTCAGGAATATTTTTACCAAAAATTATCAAACTTTGCTAATTGGTTTTCAAGTTACAGTCGAAAATGTCCCTGGATGTTTTTTGAAACACAGTGTAGTATATAGCTGACTCCCCAGTACATAATTTTACGGTGTGTTGAGGGGGGTTGAGAAAACAGTTGGGGTTCAACTCTCGAACCCCGGGCATTCTAACACTGTCTTTAAGCGTCTATTCTAATCTTTTTGTGCCAATCGGAAAGTGCGGGAAATTATAATAGTAAAACACAAAAAGATCAATCGTAGACTACGGTATGTGAACATAATTCGGTGAACCCAGTTGCTGTGAAAATATTAATTACTATTTGTTATTGTCAATGTTTGTAGTTTCATTAAAAATATACCCGGCTGTAGATTGACGACATGAAGAACGGGGCATGTATGGGATGATCTTCCTCTTTAAAAAACTTAAAAATCTAATTTTGAAAACTAGCTATCAGCTCCTACACTGAAGTCAAGTGATATGTACATTGTTCGTGGTGGGACAGCTCGGGTAGTTTCCATTATTTTTTGGGTGCGGGCGGACAATAATTGGGTGATAGGACATTTGTGGAGGGGCACCGCCGGCGTCAGTAGGTGGAGAGTGGCGTGGACGCTTTTATGCCCATTTTGCTGCTGCTAATAACTTATAACCAGTTAACCCAAGTACCGTTACTATAGAAACAGTTGTTGCTACGAAAGATGTTTTGGCTGTAGGCTTAACAATTTGAACGCTGGTCTTTAAAATTTGAATATTTTCATCAGCTGATATTTGGTTTCGATTAATGTTTACCTCGGGTGGTATGAAAGATGCTGCCCAAGGAACCACCTAAGATGTCCGTATTCAGGGTAACGTAATACCACCTAATATGTCATAAGAACTACAATGAGTCTGACTGTCTGACTGGGATTAAGGCGGGACGCGTTCACCTTTGTCGGGTATAGCAATTAACACTGTGTGATCCCATATGGCAGGTGGCGCTTCGTAGCTCTGCGATAAGTTCCCATAAAGAGCTATGCGCAATTTTCAACTGTTTTTAGCCGATCGTACTCAAGTAATGGCGGAGCTTATGGTTGTCGTCTGTCCGTTGTCGTCTGTCACGGATGTACTATGGCTAAACGGTGCGAGATAAAGTCAAACTTACATACGGGCAGGTAAAACATCTCTGTATTTAACCAGCTGCCTAGGTCAACTCAGCTTTTCATCTTTCCGGGGTAGGTAAATCGAGTATCAGCCTATCTGGCCGGGGTAAGGCGAGGCGCGTTCACCTATGTCGGGTAGCAGGTAACACTGTGGGATTCCATACGGCATCTGACGCTCCGTAGCTCTGAAATGGGCTTCCGTTAAGAGTTATAACACCACTTTTAACCTTTAAACCTTTAGCCTTCAGTATCAGTTACCCACTAATAGGAAGTGGCATACACCCTTTTAGATGACTTCAAAATCGTCGATTTTGGATGAACTTGAAGGTCACCGACAACCAGTACGGTCGGCTATTCTAGCGACAGCTGGGCTTCTTGTTAGCAGTCGCGTTTCTGTACTGTGCGGTCAGTGCCGATCCAGTCGGTGCAGCTGTTCTCGGTGCTGGCGGACGGTCGCGAGACGATCGTGGACTCGCACAGCGTGACGCTGACCGAGACGTCACTGAGGGACGTCGATGAGACGCCTGGTGAAGGTGGAGTTGATGATGTTGGTGGGTCGCTGACAGCAGGGCGTGAGGTCGTCGGCAGCGGCGTCGCGTGCGTGGCTTCAGTCAACGGCAGTTTGACTCCACCCAGCGTCCGCGTCATGATCAACAACAACGACGTCACTAGGTCATATATACACTGTGTCTCAAAAAACATCCCGGACATTTTCGATTGTAACTTAAAGAAGGATTATCAGATTTGAATAATTTTTGACATCGGTATTTCGGACACAACTGGCAATCAAATAACTGTCCAATTTTTTTCGCACCCATTTTCTGCTTTTGCACTACCTGGGAAAACAAAATCAACAAAATATTGCATTTTTATCCTATTTCGCCGGTTTGGATTTTTCCATGTAGTGCAGAAATAGACATATGGTGAGGTGGGAACTAGAACAGTCGTTTAATAATAAGTAGTGTCAAAAGGTTTGCACCAAAAGTTATCCAAATCTGTTAATTTTTCTTCAAATCACAATCGATAATGTTGGGATGCTTTTTGATGTCTTTTCGTTCATTTTAACGCATATTTTGTTCGTTCTGTTTTCCCCAGGTAGTGCAGAAACAGACGCTGGGTGAGGTGCAATATTAAACGGTCATTTGATGGCCAGTTGTGCCACAAATATTTGTATTAAAAATTATTAGAATTGGTTATTTTTTTAAAGTGTCAATCAATAATGTTCGGGATGTTTTTTTCCGGACACGGTGTAGTAACACTAGAAATTTGAACATTTTCGACTTGTGGGCATTTTAGAGGGTCGTAACTTTGCTCATAAAAACGTCATGTGGGTCGAAATGAGACAACTAAACTATGTGGTTATTGGACCAAGTTTACCCAATCTTTTTCGTCGAACGTGGAACAGATTGTAGTTCATAAAGCCATTTTCTGTTTGTCAACATCTTGATTCGTTCCAGAGATATTTGCGATCAAAGTCTGAAATTGTCCGAAATCGCGCCAAATTTTGGAAGTTTTCTGCTTTTCCAAAGTTTTGTGGTGTAGGCCCTTAAAAGTTTTGAGTGAGTAGATAAGTAGGCCTACCCTTTTAACCATGTGCATAACGTAAATTAACCGCCAATGCTCTATTCAGATTCTTAGGCCTATCTCGCAGCACGTTACGTGGAAAAGTTTCTTCACCTTGGCTTTGCTTCGCCTTGGCCCCAAAGTTATTGGCGTTCACATGTTACAATTTGGGCCAATTTGTAAATATTTATTGTCGCAATAGGCCTACATAGTACATTCGAACCTGTACGATATGCATACTGCTGTGTTTATTGTTTGTTCCTAATTTTTGCAGTCTGTTCATCTGCGCTTCTTGTTTTACTGTTTTCGTGGACTATGTTGTCCGAATTAAACGACTGGTCGATCAGCTGAATATTTAGTTTCGATGTCGGCTGTTTGCGAGCAGGAATTTCGTGGCGACTGAGCAGTCGCGTATCCTCGAGGACCCGGAGTCGGCGGGGTCGCAGGGCGGGCTCGGAATCTACTACGGCGAGCGCAAGATGAGCTACGTGACTGCACTGCCGGAGACTTCGTGGGACGGACAGATGTTGACTTGCGTCGCCGATCAGGAAGGGTTCCTAGAGGAGAGCGTCTTCGCTATGGTCAACGTCGAATGTACGCTAGATGACAAATGATTGTCATTTTTTAGATTAATTAGAATTATTATTGTAAAGCTGTCCAACCATGCTAGACGGATCTTTTGTTTTGTGTTTTTTTTTCTATTTGGTAGTTTCTATTCTAATTATGTATAATTTATCACACATTTCTTTTTCTTATTAGTATGCGTAGTATATTTTCTATTTAAATTTGTTAATGCGTAATTTGTGAAAGAACGGACCGAAAAATGTGAACAAATCATGGCCGTCTTTTGCCAGCGCCGGGCCTTTGGCACTGACTTACGGTTACCAGCTGGGTCTCTGATACCACATAAAGATCTGTGACCACACTAGAGACCACAAACTGTAGGATGGACCTAACTAAGTATGTAGGTAATGTAGGCTGTATCTTATGTGTTTTCACGCCTACAATTTGGCGAACGGAGCGAACGAAAAAAAAACTTCTGGACCTTAGATTTTAGCTCTCCTAACATTTTCTAGAGTTTTTCATTGAGTTCAGCTTCTGGCGGTAATTCATCCGCTAAAGCGATGAAAATTATTGGTCAGACTGATCGATCGATCCATCGCCCGTTGCGACAATCACCACCCTAGCGCGGGGCCCGTTAAGACGGGCCTGAAACAAACACTGTAATTAGGCCCATTGAACATATTTTTTATTTCTAAAAACTTTTGGCGATTAATTTCCTGATTAATCGTTGTTGAAACTTGCTCAGCTGTACTAATAAGCGTGATTTTGTGTCTCTGTGTGGCAGACATTCCACAGATCACGTGTCAATCTCACATGATCGCCGTGGACATGGGCAGTCCAGTGACGCTGTCGTGTGAGGTGCGAGCTAGTCCCGATCCGACCGTTGACTGGTACTTCGGCAGCGGCAACCGAACACTCGGCAACTTTACCGACGATGACAGTTGGATCACCCTTAATACCAAGGTGACAACCTCACGATGATGGCGTCCTGACAAAACCTGGGTATATAGGCTTAAGTTTAAAAAATAAGGTTAAGGATAGGGTTACGGTTAGGGATTAGGGTTAGGAATAGGGTTAGGAATAGGGATAGGGTTAGATAAGGGTTAAAGTTAGGGTTAGGGTTCGTGTAATGGGCTAGTTTTAACGGTCCAGGTTTTGTCCGTCCAGGCTTTTGATAGAGAACCCACGATGATGATGATACGAATGTAATACGTCGTAATAATAATAGTAACTAGAAGCGATCTGCGTTCTGCACAGACTGAAGCCTGTCCATGAGTTGCTTCGGGAGGCTTTAAACGAATATTGTATTGAACTGATAAATTATCCTTGTTTTCGTGTGTTAGTCGCTGTCAAGCGGCGCTGGCGTGCAGGCGACACTGAACATAGCACGCGTCGCGGCGTCTCGTCTCGGTGTGTATCGGATCAACGCGCGCAATGATGTGGGCACCAGTGAAGAGAAAGTGATCGTTCGCCGCCATGACCCCAGCAAGGACAGTCGCAGCGAAGGCTCATCCGAGCACGGCCGACCAGGATACTCTCACTCCAGCGCTACTCCGCTGCCAGGCTCGATTTACTTATTGTCGTCATTATTAGCCGACCGTACTTAGTAACGGTCGAGCTATTGTCGTGGTTGTCGTCCGTCCGTCCGTCCGTCACGGATGTATTGTGGCTGAACGGTGCGAGATAGAGCCTAGTTTGCTATTGATCACTAATAGGAAGTCGCATATTAAAATGACATATAAATCATTGATCTTGGATGATCTTGAAGGGTCATAACGCACTATTGTATGCCAATCGAGCAGTATTGTGGCTAAACGACTTGGAGGTTGGCGATGGTACTATCGGAATGGCGCTGGCGACTTCTTATAGGTTGTCAATACTAACCATGTCTCCATCTTCAGCGGTTTGGCCGCAATCTTCAACGGAACGTTTCAAGCTATAAGTGGCCGTATATCGTAAACGGAAAATCATTGACCTTGGATGACCTTGAAGGTCACTGACAACAGGTATGGTGGGCTATCCTAACAACAGCTGAGCTTTTTGTTATTATTGTCACGCGCTTAGTAAGGTAGCATTAGCCAGTTGATAAGAAGAAGGAAATCGGCGGCCACGTTAAGTCGGTCGAATGCAGCCGAATATAGGTTAGGATTTTTTTTCTTTTCAGCATAAATGTATGCAGTGCATTGACGGTTTTCTGGCGTTGATGCGCTACATAAATTTACGTTTTACTTACTTAGTTACTTATGAATGGCTGAGATGTGGTTGGGTATTTTGGAAAGGGCCAACAATCTTTCTCTTTACTAGCTACAGAGTTTGGGGAGCGCTGTAAACTGTTCCTTTATTGTTGTTTTTTTGTGTTTTTTATAACATGACCTAAGCATTTGAGGCAATAGTGACTGATTGACTGCTGTGGAGTTCTTTGTTGTAATTTTCTCCTGACCAGGTGTTTTCAAGAGATACCATTGAGTAATATTCTGAGCCGCTGACAACGAGTAGTCTTTAAACGGTCGCCCGCTGTTTGTCTTTTTGTAAGACGCCAAGTCTCGAAACTATACTCTGCAGTGTCCCAATTCTGACTTTCCATTACTTTGGCGGTAGTAGTTTTTTTTGCTGCTGCTAATAAATATGTTAATTTGATTTGATTTTATTTGATTAGTTTTGCCAGTAAATTTTCATCATATACACTGTGTCCCGAAAAAAAACAAGCCGACGCATACGCTACTCAGTATGAATTCATTGTTGCAAACAGCCAAACTACAACTTCTGCACTTCACAAGGTAGTGTAGCAACAGTATTAAGGTGAAGTGGGCACAATTATAGTTGTTAAAGACAAGCTTTTTCTTGGTGTCGCTTGCCAAAAATTATTAAAATTGGCCAGTGTTTCATGGAGCTATTTGAAAAATAAAAGTGCCGTTGTTTTTTGGGACACGGTATAGTTTCATGTCGGGCCAGTTTGACTTGAACGTTGACGTTCTGTGTGTGTGCGTGTGTCGTTTCAGACTCACTCGCTGGATGGCGTACGACGATCTTGTTAGCGACGTGCTTTGCGCTAGCGTTCAGCTTCCAATTTTCCGCACTGTCATCAGCGTTCCTTCGTCATCCTTCCGCACAGTAACAACGAATTCTTCCTTAACATCTTCGTCTGACGCAGGCAGGCAGACGAAAGAACGAAAGTCGTATATCAGTCACTAATATCAAGAACATAGAGACGAGACGACAACCAATCAGCAGACGAGAAACGCTTACTGGTGTCGTACCACGAGCTCAAATGTACAAGCAGCGGCGGTTTTTGCTCCAGTCCCCCCAGTTTTGTGGCCACCCATAATTTTTTGCAACGATAACACAAATATTTGATTTCTTTGCATTTCCAAATTGTAGAAAAGTGGGCAAATTTGCGGCTTCCATTGAAGGTCTATCCAAAAACCAAAAGTGCTTCAGTTTCGGGGGCTTCGCTTACCTGACCCCTTCTCTGCCCCTGGACCCCGCTGGGGGCTCTCTATAGGCTCTCGCTACCGCGCTCGCCATGGGACCGTGCCCCCAGATGCTGCGGGCTAGAACCGCCACTGTGTACAAATCAGATCGTTTGAAATCGCGTCACGTAAAATTTGCTAAAAATGAATATGCCACGTACAACTATTTGCATAACATTTTACTGTTAACCAATTAATAATAAGCTATGCTGTGATTCGTTCTCTGACAGGCCGATCTCCAGCTAGACTATTTACTGTGAATCAGCCTATAACACTACTTGAGAAAAACGGCTAAATTGGGTGTTTAGCAAGGATGAAAAGGCAAAAGCCTGCATTTACTACTTCGGTAGGCTATTACGCGATACGGTTTAGTTCGTGGTGTGACGAATGCAGTATGCATCAGTGGTGAAATGATTATAATGTCTTCTCTGTCGCCGTTGTGCCGAGTACATTTAACTTTGTGCGAAACATACAGGGTGGCCCCAAAAAAGTAAGCTATTGCATTTTGTCTATAGTTTCGCTAAATATTGATCAATTTTTTACAATTTTGTACCAGTAGAGTCTGTAGGAAATTTGCTACTCAGCGGCATGCACACCACACTTGTTATGTCGCTACACTACGTTGTAAACATAAATATAAAAAAACTAGCAATATTTACAGATGGGCAGCAGGTATAATGGTAATGTTTCAAGTATTCAAGTGAAATGTTAAATATGAATTATAGTAAATGCCAAAATGTTCACATATAGCTACAAAGTAAGTTTTCATCTTTCAGCAAAATAGTGCATAGTTTGTAGGGCCACACGATCAGAATACAATGCTCATGCATTTAACTGAGCAAAATTGCAGCCGCCAACCAGCATTAATGTACATTGAAAATTTATGCAAAAAACGGTTCATATTATTTGATATGATGTTCAATATGTCTTCCCTTGTTCTTTAGACTTACTATATCTCATATTTAACATTTCAGTTAAATAGTTAAAACATTTACCATTAGACCTTTTGCCGATCTGCAAAAATTGTTATTTTGGGATAATTAATTATGTTTTACAAAGTAAAGTAGCTACACAGTAAATGTGATATGAATGCCACTGAGTAGCAAATTTTTTTACAGAGTCTACTGGTAAAAAATTGTGAAAATTGGTCAATATTTAGTGAAGATATGGTCAAGTACAATTATAGCTTATTTTTGGGCCACCCTGTATGTTGTCGTTGTATACAGCTGCAAACATTCGGCCATACTCGTTGTATATTAACAAATTTTTGGCACCATGTTTCTGTTTTCTGTTCGCCACTTCTGATTTGAGTAATTCTGTGGAGATATCTAACGGGGGCGGTGCCACACAAATGGTGAGCTAATACATTAGTTCGTGCTTATACTTTTTGATTTTTGCCGTTTTACATCAGCGCTTATGCAACATTAAATGAATTGCTTGCAGTTTTTCATATATAATTATAAAAAGGCAAGATATACGTTCTAAGTAAAATATTGGGGGCGCAAGGTGAGACGTCTTTGCATACTGTATGGTTGACTTTTTGCAGTTTAGACTCCAGCGAATTGCCCAAGTAGTTTCTGCATTTTTTCGTTCTTTCAGCATTGATTTTTGGTGACACTATCACAGCATATTCAGTTAATTAACTTGTACAGTTATGAAGTGGATTTTATTTATCGAGGAAAATAGTCTGAGCTTTCTGTGGCCTTAGTCACGAGTTTTTAGGGCCACCAACGCACAGGCCTAAGAATCCCACTATAGTAATGTACATTACTACATTATGTACATTGTATATTACGCTATGTATATAAGATGCCAATGCCTGCTTTTTACTCTGTACACAGTCAATTTCTTTTTTTGATTTTTTTACTTTTTGTTCCCGATAACGCCTGTTTTTTGTCCGCAGGGAGTCAAGTAATCAACGTATGTGTGCGTGTGTATCTGTGTTGGGTTTTTGTTACATTGTTTGATAAGTAAAGTATTATTTAGCCGGTTTTATCTGTATTCTGGTGTCGATCGTTATACCGTGGTTAGAATGCAAACAGTTCTGTTACCACGATTTATTAAAACTGAATGCAAGATAGCGCGGGAATACAGAAATTTATCGCACTTTCATATTTTTTAGCCGCATGTAGGTAGCACGTTCTGTACAATTTCAGTTTCCACACTGTTCACTACCGCTGACTGCTTTTTCCGAATTCAATGTAGCCTACTGTGTTTTGCTGCAGGCCAGAATTAATTAGGCCTTATATACTGTCAGATAATGAAGTCACAAAAGCCGCTTAAAGCTGTGAAACACATTTAACGCCATGACAAAATACAGTGTCAATGTTTTGTGCGTGTTTGTGCGTATATTACTACACGTTTATGCGTAATAACCGCCTGCCTGAGTCTATTAACAGAACATCATCCCGGGCAGCCCTTAAGCCACATATGAAAACATTTTGTATTCGCTGAAATTTTTGATATTGTTCGTGATCAGTTCTACTGAAGTTGCAGTGCACACATGGTTTTCTTTCGTGATGGGAGAACTGTAAATTTTCATATGATTTATTTTAATATGATCTAGATTGGTTTATTTGGTTTGATCAGCTGCGTGATAATATGAGTCTGTGGTACATTATATCCTATACAACACTGCAGTTCATGATTTCCTGTTTTACAGTTTGAGTCAGAATATTTTATTTTCTAAAAATTTTTGAACTTTGTTTTTTAACGACTGAAAATTTTAAAAGCATGTTTTGCATGTGCATTTTGCAGAGAATTTTCTATTTTTACTTAAAAGCTCACTGTATGAACCTCATGGTTAAGTGTGCGTTGTGAAAATGAAAAATTCTTTAAGTGAGCGCATAATATTTCATGACTTTATCAAATTTCAGAATAATTGAAATTAATTTTGTAATTTGGCGTAGACTTGAAAGCCAAATATGGTTGTAAAACATGGCTTTGAAATTTTCAGTCTTTGAAAAATAAAGTTGAAAAAACGTTATGGGGGTAAAAATTTTTTGTCTCACACTGTATGTCAAAGATTTTAAACAAATCTCATGAGTTATTTTGTAATGTCGTAAGTCGTATATACAGTACGAAAACCGGTTTTACATTGTGTATAAAACTGTATATACAGTCGCTGAGTTTGTACGCTGGCGTTGCATCCGCTTGACGCAGCTTGCTGAAATATTCTGGCTGTAAATGCACGGCGATTAGATGGCTAATTAGATGCGCGTACATACGTATTGCACGTATATACGGCTGTAAATATGTACAAATCGTGCTTACTAAACCCTTCTTTCAGTTTTGCACATTGTTTATGACAGCTGCGCGTGGTTTTGTAATACCCCGTTTACACGAGGAAGCATGCGTGAAGCACACAATATGAAGCACACTTAGAGCGCACGTCGTGCACTATTAGAGCTGGCTTGATAACGGTGTATAGGCCTATTGCAAACATTCACGCTGTGCTTCATGTGTGCTTCATGCATGCTTCCTCGTGTGAACGGGGTATGAGCTTGAAATTAGTTTCATGGTATTTATTTCAAAGTACTGTCAATTAAGAACAAAAATTTATGACTATAAATTTCAATGAATTTTCGGTCTCCGGCATTGAATACGGAACGGCCGTGGAGGTGAATTTGCGAAGTGTCAGTCCTAACTCGATGCTTGTGATGCGTGGTGAGTGTGAATGTGAACTGGCGTGTTCTGCTCTGGTACTGCTGCTGCTGCTGAATGTGAGACACGTTGCGATGTTGTTTAGAAACAAATTTTAAAACGAACCTGTTAACGTCGGCCGATTTTGTCCCTGCATGATGTCCGCTGTCTCAGGCTGTTTACGTTTTGCGACGATTTAAGTTCTTGATAGACTATATACAGGGTGGTCCAAAAAACGGATACCCAGTTTTATTTTTGGGATAACTTCGGTAATTCAGCACCGATTTTAATCATTCTTTCACTATTACAAGCAGAAATTTATGGCGCGTAAACGTGAAGTTCTTCCACCCACCGCACCTTTATGTGTGACCACATTACCTAGCAAAACTGTTCTCAGTTCGTAAGCCCATGATCAAACAGCGATCATCCGTTGTTATTCTGCCCATATCAAACGATTTATTCTAAAACTTATTACTGATAAACAAAATAAATAAACACAATATGACGTAACAATGACGTCACAAGGCACTACTGCGAATAAGTAAGTAAGCTTAACTATTTTATGCTACGAAATTGATATCTTTATGTGT
>Ga0056128_1001952_pt1 | contig 23963 bp, 11 predicted proteins | sample WorMetLIZISLAND2_FD_71113 | JGI IMG/M metagenome (GOLD analysis project Ga0056128, IMG submission 71113) | Marine gutless worms symbiont microbial communities from Max Planck institute for Marine Microbiology, Germany - Olavius geniculatus... ... | reverse complement strand
TTCACAATGTAGCCTGATAAGCTAAACAGGCGTTCGCATGGGACAGATGTCGCAGGTACGCATGTTCAAAATTTAATCGAATTTTAATCGATTAAAAAAAATTAATCGAACAATTTTTTTAACGATTAATCAATTAATTAATCATTAATTTTTGCAGCCCTAGTGATAAACAATGGACATTGTGTTGTTGCAGATTGGAAAGTCTGACTCTGAAGAGATTTGTGGTGACTGAAGCTCTGGAGCTGAACAAGATGTCATGGCTGAAGTATCTTCATATCGATGATTTTGTCGCTGATCAGTCGGTCAGTTTATAATGTTTCAGTGCTATTTGCTTGTATGTCAGTTATCGAGTATTTTACTTTCTTTATGCACACCCCAAGTCAAAAAAGTGGGGAAACTGATTTTTTGTCACAACTTTACCAAATGTTGACCAGTTTTTGAAATTCTTTTATTGGCAGCTGTGTGGAAAATAGTGTGGTGCGGAGGGATCATTAATGCTTATTTTGTTGCATATTTTTTGTAGTGTGCATCAGCAACACAGTTTTGAATGAAAATCAATCACGATGTTTAGTAACATTGTGTTATAAACTCGGTGTCGCGCTTTTGACTTATTGCCGTTGGTATAACTATAGTTATTTTTGCTGTATGGTGGTGCTTTTAGCTGGCAGTGGAAAGGACCTGTAAAACTTGCTGCTATAACATTTTGTAAAACTGATCATTTGGTGACCGTTGCCTAATCTGGAATATCTGTATAGAAGTTAGCGATGGAAGTACGTGTAGTGGCTGCAAAATATGCCTTGTCGTTGTCGTAATACTTGCAGCAGAAGTGTAATTATTTATTATTATGCTGTCGTGCTGTGATTCTATTAGGTTAACATTACGAGTCTTGTTTGATCATCTATCTACCCGTCTGTCTGTTGTGTTCCTCTTCCTAGCTGAAAGGCGTAGAAAAAAAACAAATTTGGTGTGAACATTTAACCAGGAGGGGAATAATCAGTGTTGCAGTTTTCAGTTTAAAAAGTCAATCACTGGACATCCAAGTCTCCAGAAAATGATGCATATTTTGCATAATTTGTTTTGCTTCTGGCAGGCTGATTGTGCGCCGGCAGCTCGGTTCACTGCACACTAGGCATCGTGCAGTGAGCATGATTTTTTGCCGTACGATAATGTTTTTCAGGCTCTTTAAGCATGCTGAATTTCGCTTGTGAAATATTTTTTGTTCCGTTGCTAGGGAGCGATAAAGTTTTGTTGTTTGAACATTGATATCTCGTTTATTTAGGAACCAATTGACGCTTTTTTTACCAGATTGTAGGCCTTTATATTTACTTAAATGTGCCAAATTTTGTTCATTAATTGTCTTTTTATTGAAGATAATGGGAAAAAACGATTTTTGGACTTTGTTTTTGGTGAATACGCTCGGTGGCGGCTTCTTTGGCGCCGCCTAGCGGCATCATTAATGAGCAAATCTGGGTCAAAGTAGAGCTAATGTTAGAGTGGACAATCTTGAACGTTCCTGCCAAATTTCAGTCGCCTGGCTGATAAACGGCGGCTTTGGCATAAAATTACGACAGTGTGCAGTGAGCATGTGTGAGCAATTAGCTAAACGTCCGCGTGGCATGTTGCCACAAGGCCTGATGACATCTTTTCTTGTAGCTGCGTGCAAGGTGTCTTTGTTGCTTGAATGTGCCAGGCTGCTGCTGCTACGACGTTGTGTGATGTCGCCAGCACGTTGTCCGTTGTGTGTCACTTGACGTTTCTGCATTGTCTCGTGTGGACGTTCAACAGTGAAACAATTCCTCTGTCTCGACACATTTTGACTGATGAAGACAAAAAACAGATGGCCCCGTCAGAAGATGAGACTGTAACCATCAGAGACTTACAGGTGTACCTGCAGCGGTGCATCCCACAAGCTGATGTTCAGCTGAAACTCTGTCGTCTCTAGCGTTTGACTAAACAATGATAATTGTACATAAATGATAACTTTTTGCGCGTGAACGCAGCTACTGCTTTCAGCGCATCTTAGCCATCGCAATACTGTCTGTCTATCTGTCCGTCTGTCACACGGGTGGATCAGTCAAAAACGGTGGAAGCTAGGATCACCAAATCTTAACCATTGGCGGCCTGGAAGACTCTAGTTTCAGGAACTGTAAAGCTTTTCGATAAATTCGAAGAGGGTCACCCCGAATGAGGGCGCTAAATGAGAGGGGGTTGGAAAAATTTGCGATTTTAGTCAATAAGTCGCTGTATCTCAATAACGGTGCGAGATAGGGCCTAGGTCACTATTAATCACTAGGAGGAAGTCATACACTGGCTCTCGATTGCCACTGAATTCGATGACCTTGGATGACCTTGAACGTTAAAATAGGGTTTTTTTATGGATCTTTTGGCGATTTCGGGCTGCGAGACATTTTAAGAGCAAATTGTGTCAAAACCAATTGAGATAGGCATGGAAAAGCTGCATAGGAAATTTTCAGCATTGAACGGTCCAAGTTTCGATTTTCTAGGTTCAAGGACACCTGCGCATGAGGGCATCAAAGAGTGGTACCCCCGTAAAAGTCATTTTATTGCTGTTGGCCAGTCTTTCATGAAAACGGTTGCAGATAGGCGTGGGCATGCTGCTTGTCACAACAAGCACTAGTGATGAGCTTTTCAGTCGTATCAACATCGATGACTTTGAGAATACCCTAAACTTCCAAAATAAGAAGTTTTTTATTGATTTTTGCGATCTTCGGCTGCAGCGTACACTCCAAGGATGAACTACCATGAAATGGCTGGAGATAGACTGACAGTTTGCGAACAGGAACTGCTATAAGCTTTCACGCGTCTTGTGAGCATTAGCTCAAATTTCATGTTATAGCAAGTTTTGGCATTGCATGTATGTGTTGTGTCTATTCAGATATTTGTATATATCAGTCAATATTCATCAGTTAGTAGTTAAGCTGTTGTTGTTGTTTGTGCAATTGTGCATGTGTTGTGTAACTTGTTCACTGGATTTTTGCCCGTTAGTCTACCTTTCTCATTTCTTTGTACTCGTTAATTTTCTGTGTTTTCGTGACTATTCTGGCTACGATCATTATTGTGTTGTACGTCATATTTGAGTGTTGTTAACACATACTGGTTTTTGAAGATCTAGCTTATGAGTTGAGTTTCAAGGACTGGGACTTTCCTTAGAAACAAGCATGAAAATGAAAGTGAAGTAAAATTGACAGTCAGGCCCGTCGAGAGCCACAGCAGGGAAACATTCTCATGGGCCCCTTTTGGGAGAAAATTTTTTAATTTTTCTGTTTAGAATGGCCCATTCTGGTGTACTTTTTTGGCACTGTGCCAAGGGCCCTGTGCCCCAAAGGGGCCCCACTGTGCCCCAAAGGGGCCCCACGCTACGTCGGTGATCGCTGCAACTTTCGACAGATCGATCATACAATCTAAACCATTTTTATTGCCTTACGAGATGAATTATTGTCACAACTTGAACCTAATTACAACGTCTAGAAATTTTGAGGGGGACAGAAAATCTAGGTCCAAAATTTTTTTGGCTCGCTCCGCTCGTGAAATTGGCATGCATTACTTACAGACTTAGGCCTATCCATGGGCGGCGCCAGAGGAAAGCATGGGGAGCAACTGCTTCCTGTGCCCTTGCTCTTGCCCCTGGCTGCCCCCTCAGGAAAAATGTTGATGGTAATAAAGTGCCCTTTGCTAACCATACACATGCCAAGATGTGCTTTATTAAACGTCATTTGTGCAAAACAACACTGATATCTGTGATTTTTTTTGGCGTTTCCAAATACTAAAAACAAGCAAATTTGGGTCTTCCATTAAACACCCAAAGTCAATAGTGTTTTAGTTTCGTGGGGGGTTGCCTCCTGACTTTCCGGCCAGGGACTCTGCCCCTGAACCCCGCCCACTATGTTTTCAGATGCACACAACAACTGAATAAGGTCGACATTTGACCCGCACAAAAGGGGTGCCCTGGCCTTTAAATTTGGTACCGGCATCATCGCTGGAACGCAAACAGGCACACCACGCGATACACTGGCCCCGTATCCGTGGTCTCCCAGTGTAAAAACTGGTGTCTGGCTGAGGGCCAAGGAAACGGAGGTCAGCGCTGCCCCATGAGCCTTAAGGTTCGGGAAAGGACTTTACTTTACTTTACGTTCTGGCCTTTGCCCCCATGTTTCCCCCTTCGTTTCAGATTCCTAGCGCCGCCCGCGGGCCTATCTTACTTTTTGTGATATAGTGTGGTCACAGGTCGCCATATGGTATTAGGGGCCCTGCGGGTAAGTCAGTGCCAAGGGCCCCACGCTGGCAAAAGACGGTCCGGTCCACATGCGTTTCAGTACTGTGAATAATAATAACGATGAGATTTCTACACTGTGTTCCAAAAACGTCCCACTTTGTGATTGTCCATATCTTCGCTGAATGTTAACCGATTTTCAACGTTTTTTAATGATGCATTCCGTGGACAATTAGCAATAAAGTGATTATTGAATATCCCACCACACGTTAACTGTGTCGCTACACTACCTTGTGAAATATAAATGCAAGAAAAACTAACAGTAATAGACAGCAAATGTGTTGGTAAATTAAAAAACACATCCAAAAATACAGTACGATATGTACGATACTGCACTTTGTCAGATCCGTTTCGTTGGATATCTGGCATATTGAACGATATGTTTGCTTCTGGCCGTTGTGGTTTAGCAAGCCTACCATTTCATCCACAGAGGCCATGTTCTCTTCAGCACGTGTATACTTCAGTCTGTTAGTCTCGTGCCTTTGGTCAGTGCTGCATGTTTCCCAAATCTCTGTCAATAACATTCTCACTCTTTCCCTGTTGCAGTTTATCTTTGAAAATTTAGCCAGTAGTTTTTGAAAACTGTATTTTTTGAACGGGTACAAGTTTTTAATCAGAGCCTTGTCTCCATTGTTAAATGGTGCATTACATCACCGGTGTATCATAAAAGTTATTATCTCCGACAATATCGTCTTTTTTGTTTACAAACATCAAAAATGTACATGGTAGTGTAGCGACACAGTTAAAGTGTGGTGGGATATGTATTTTACAACTACATTATTGCAAATTGTCCACAGAATGTGGCAGTGAAAAAATTTCGAAAATTGATTAATATTTGGCGAATATATGGAAAATGACAAACTGGGACGTTTTTGGGACACAGTGTATACATGTACCATATGGACTCATCTCATGAAGTATACGTTAGCATCAAGCAAATAAGTAATATATTAGCCAGAAGCACCACTGCCGTTTAACGTTTGTGGAATGTGGATATTTCTAAACTGTAAATGGATAAAAGTGGCTGTTTTGTAGTACAAATGTCTTTCTAAGAAGCCCAGTACAAAATTTATCGGTTTTCGTCAATCCAGACCTCCCACATGTGCTTAGATTCCAGAAATTTGAGTCCTTAAATGTCCTGCATTTACAAGTACGTAGATTTATTCCGAGATTTTGCACAGTTGAAAAATATTCATCCGACAGATATCACGTTACAGTAAATGCACAGAAATGACAAAACTGCTCAAAATGCGTTTACATTTTGCATGCAGAGATATGCAAGTCATCGCATAATTTCCATGTATGCTAGTGTCGTACGTTTTTGACACTTTTGTTATACATTTGCCAGATCAACCAACTGGAAAATGTCTTGAAGTTTGAGGGGTTTTGGTGTCCCGGAAAACAGTTTTGTAGAGTGGAATCGAGCTGCGTTGATGGAAAGTGGACGCCGTTGTGTTTCGCACTTTGGACCGAGCAGTGCACGTGGTGGTGGTGGCTAGCCGATCAAGGTGTTTGTGCCTCCGCCAGTGAACGGGTTAATGATCTGCTTTTTGTGCACGACGACGACGGGTAGGTACGAGTTGCGAACGACGTACTCACTGACACTGCCAAGCATAGCGCGCTTGACGGACGACAAACCGCGCGAACCGATGACGATCATGTCGGCTTTCTCGTCGTGTGCGGTCCGGCACAACGCTTCGCCGGGACTCTTTGCGCTCTCGCCCACCAACTTGTACTTTATCTGTTCATATCATCGTCGTCGTCTAATACAAGATAATGTTCATATGAACACGGAGTCTGTCCAATGTATTTCGACAGTTTACAGTATATGTCCGTATAAATATAATCAGTGAGCTGTTTGGACCGGTAGAAAAAAATCAGTTTAATTTCAAATTGTACAGCAGCAATGATCCTTTCATCTTTCTGTATTATTCTAACTAAACAATAAACATTGTCAGTTACGAGACCATTCGATTCGTCACCAGTGCTTCACTATAAAAGGTCCATCGTCACCATGCGTCTATCTTGCACCGTTACGGAGATATGGCGCCTCAAATATTGGACGCACGGACGTGAACACGGAAAGAAAGACGGAAGAAGGGAAAGAAAAACAGGAAGGGGAGGGGAAGGGAAGGGAAAAGATAAGTGCAAGGGGAAATGGAAGGGAAAGGGGAAGGAGAAAAGAAATGGAAGGTAAAGGGAAGGGGAAGGGAAATGGAAAGAGGAAGGGGAAGGAAAAGGGAAAGGAGAAAGGGTAACGGAAAGGGGAAAGGGAAGGAAAAGAGAAAGGGGAAGGGATGATAAAGGAAGGGGAAGCGGAAGTGGAAGAAAATGGGATAGAGAAGGTTAAGGGAAAAAGGGAGGAAGATGGGAAAAGGGAAAGGGGAAGGGAAAGGGAAGGTGGAAGGAAGATAACTTAAGAAAAGTCGGACGCACGCACGGACACTCAGGTGATTTTATACTCTGTCCAATGCTATGCATAGCATTGGACAGACAAAAAGTTGACTAGCAGCGCAACCTCTTAACAATCGCAAACATGAAAACACGTTTTAAACTTGGAGGCGCATGTTGAAAGTGCCAACACTACAACAGTAACTGGTGTATTGTAGGGTTGACAATTTGATATACCCAGTAGGGGCCGAGTTTCGCCTTTTGCTTGGCCTTTGCCTTGTATGAATTATACGTGCTGTACGTTGTAAAGCAGAACTTCAAAGTAAGTATGTCACGATACCTGAGATGTGCATCAAAACCGCCATTTCAAGATTAAATAATCAAAAATTTTCTCGGGACGGGGCCGGGACATTCCTCCATGCGTACCCCACTGCGCCTCGATACCCCTTCAAACCAAAATCCTGCCTACGCCACTGCTCTAGTCTAGGGCGGCGGGCCTATGCTAAGAAGAATAAGGACGGATGGCGCACGTGACTCCAATCACTATAGGCTATAGTCTATAAACTTAAGTCATATCAGGAGAAAATGTACAAGAAAGAGACAACTTTTCGCTTGATTGGATTCTATAGCCCCAATAGAAATCCTGGATCAGCCATTGGTAGGCAAAAGAAGGTAAAAACATTTTGACCCCCTCCTCCGCTCTGGAAAATATTTTACGGATACTTGCGGTATGTGACTTGTCAACGACGGGTCACGGCGCTCGTGACGAGATGTTCTTCTGCGTGTATACAGCTTGAGTATTGACGTCCGGTTGTTTCAAATCAACAATAACTGATTGACTGACTGACTGACTGTCTGATTGCTCGGAGAAACTAGCGCATTGTAGGAATTAGCAGAGATTCATGCAGCGAGTCCAGCCCACCTTGTACTTGACGCATTCTGCCTCAAACTCTTCTTGAAGTAGGCGCGTCTTCTCGTTGAGGCTTTGCATCGCCTTCACCCATTCGTCCGTCGGCAGCGATAGGCCTTCTGTTAACCAACATTCCAGCAGTAAAATTAAATTATTTTTCATGGTGTTAACAGCGTCCATCAACCAGCGGGCCACATCTGCTTGCCCAAGTCCGGTTGTCGGCTTGCGAAGCGTGGCCCGCGATGTAAACTACAAGATAACAAAACTAGCTGTCGACCGTACCGCCTATAGCCTTAACCGAAGGCCAGCGTCCGACTTCTGACCGCAGAAAGAAAGCGAGTGACTGCAGTCCCATACACGCTGTGGTCAACGCTTCTATATTGAACGCTACAATCAACGCTAGGATACGATAGAGTAATTCGGCGCACATGGGTGATGGCTGCAGGCAGCAACTTTGCATTCAACAAACATGCGACTAAGGCGTTGCAGGTACAGTCTATAGAGGAGCTCGTCATCACCTTATTCAAACCTCCAAGGGTACCGTCGCCGACCTCCTACGACGTACGGTTTAGCCACAATACATGCGTTACAGGCAGACCAACAGACAAACTTGATACATCAACAGTCAGCTGAATTAGCTGAATCGTCAGCTGAATTTTGTCATTATCGTAGGCCTAAATAGTAGAAATTACATAGGCCTAGACTTAATTCAGTGAGTGGCCCTATAGGCCACTAATGTTTTGCGTTCTATTTAGAATGTGGATTTTATTGATTTTCAGGTGTTTCTTATCGGTGTAAATTTATGTTTTTCACTCGGTTATAATGATTGCACATCTTTTTCTTCTTGTGCAAATTGTGTGTCACTTAATTTGTCATGATTACTTCCATAAGGCTGGCATAAGAGCTCTGACGACTGACGAGCCTGGCAGTCAAGATTGCTCAAGTGACGAACGTAATAGCTGCAATTTTTTATTGGCAGATTGTTAATATGTAGGCTATGGTGAACAAACACAACAAAATGACTGACTGATTTTGACTAATTGATTGAAATAGGCCTATACAAAACAACCAAACGACACAGACTTACCACATCATGATACATATACACGGTAGTAACATAGTAGCCAATCGTTTGCCGTCCGAATCTACAGTACAGTTTGCATTTTTTATGCAGGGCCCACAAGTCTCACGTCACGCAAAAGAATGTGAAGGCGTTTTGCACGTACTTTTGAAGGAAACGTTAGCCAGGGTTGGCGTTTCCGGTATGTGAGCCAACACGAGCAGATCTTCGCGACGCCAGATATGTTTCAAGTACCCTACAGACATCATTTCAATTGTTTCAGAAACTTGCAATGCGAGACCAGTGAAGCCTTAAAAGTTAAAGACCTCTTAATTACACTGTGCCCGGTTTTTGAGACACAGTATACAGGGTGGCCCAAAAAAGTAAGCTATTGCACTTCGACCGTTCTTCGCTAAATTTTGACCAATTTTCATAATTTTTTACTACTAAACTCTGTAAGAAATTTGCTACTCAGTAGCATACACAAAACACCTATTGTGTCGCTATTTCAGCTTGTAAAACATAAACATCCGAAAACCAACAATTTCTACAGATCGGCAAAAGGTTTATGGTAAATTTTTAAAGCATTTAACCGAAATGTTAAATATGAGTTACAGTAAGTGTAAAGAACAATGGAAGACATATTAAACATCTTTTCGAATAATTTGAACCATTTTTGTGCATAAGTTTTCAATTAGGCCTACATAAATGCTGGTTGGCGGCTGCAATTTTGCTCAGTTAACTGCAGCAGCATTGTATTTCGATTGTGCAACCCTGCAAGCTGTGCAGTATTTTGCTGACAGATGAAAACTTACTCTGTAGCTACATGTAAACATTTCTGACATTTACTATAATTCATATTTAACATTTTACTCACTTTAAAAATTACCATTAGGCCTATACCTTCTGCCCTTCTGAAAATATTGCTAGTTTTTGGATATTTATGTTTTACAAGAGGGTATAGCGACATAACAAGTGTGGTGTGCATGCTACTAAGTAGCAAATTTCTTCCAGAGTCTACTAGTGAAAACATTGTGAAAATTGGTTAATATTTAGCAAAGATATGGACAGAATGCAATAGCTTACTTTTTCGGGCCTACAGTAGGCCTATTCACTATTTTCATCTAAGCTCAGATTCGATACCAGACGTTCATCACAGATAACAAAAAAATTAACCTGCATTAATTGAAGCTTGCAATTATATGAGATAATATGTGTATAACTGTATTAAATGAAAGGAAAACGAACATTCGCCAGTACGGACAATTGACCGTACGGACGTTTGCCAATATGGACTATGGTCTGCTAATGCCAGGACGGACGCAGGGCAGGACATTAGCACGTATGAATTCAATTCATTCTACTGATGATGCTGAAAAGACACAGCAACGCGAAGTTGCAACTTGCAACATGTATTTTGAACTTAACTCACTTTTGTCACTCTGATGTTACGTGAAGCAAAAGTGCAATGACAGAATATTTTATTAAGGCATAGCCGATACGTCTGCCGGATCAACATCCGGTCCAAATGAATGCTGGCTATTGATCAGGTCACGAATTTGGATGGCCTTAGCACTGAATGTACGTACGAACGTACGAATCCATGCGGCGGTTCGGCGAGAATCCCTTCGCCGAATCGCCGCAAAGACGGCGGATCGAGCCGAGGACTGACGGATGACCTCAGCCGTAGCCTAACGGATCGCCAGTCTGCAAACCAGCACCTCAAGCCTAGCAACTTGCAAGTAAACCATCACGGATAGCTGGTCGGCAAGTTTTGATTTTGTCTGCAGGAACATCGAATTTGCCACCCACATGACTATTCAACGTTCATTTTTGGTGTCCACTATTGTCACAAATCTTTAAAAACGCTAGCCATAACCCAAATCCTAACCCTAACTCTAATCCTAATCCTAATCCCCAAACCCTACACGATAATAGTCAGACGAATTCTAGTTTTCGGCTGCTCACCGTACCGCCGCAGAGACATTATAGACCTACTCATTAGCATTCGCTAAGTGTCGCCTGCGGTTGAACCATGCATGCGCGTGCGGCATGTCAAGCGGCATGTCAATCACTAGCAAGCCCAGCCAATCAGTGCTAAGTCCCGACCACTCTGCCGGAATAATAGCCTACATGCTATTGTTACGGCTGCCGGATTAATAGTCACCGCGTTATTATAAACATAATAAACACAACTGTTCTCCGTCGCCCCTGTATCGCCTTTGCCTTGCCCCACCACGGCGTTTGCCGACCACAACGTTTCTTATGCCGCCAGCACGCGTCATAAAATCTGTTTCCAGAGAGAACTTCTAAGAAATAAACTCTGCTCACAGTTATCCGACGGCACTGAGTCAAATTCTAAGGCGGCAAGACCGTGCGTAAGCCCTGGACTTTGAAGGCGGAAGCGTACTGGCAAACGATCGCATTGACCGTGCATACGGGCTAACGTCCGTCACTGAGGACAGCGGCTCGAGTAGGCTATACATGCATATAATACTCACACTGGAAAGCGTACATGGCAGCAGGACTGGCGTCAATAGCCAGCATCACGACGCGGTTGTAGGTGCCGAGGGCGGACGATCGCACCGGTCCCTGTGCCGTCTCTCCGACAGCCTTGACGCCGCCACCAATACTCGTCTGACTGCCGTCCAGCAACTCAATGCGACGTATCAGTTCGCTGCTCGTCTCCCGCGGCACGGCCTGGCTGTCGTCAGCCTGCTGCTGCTGCTTCGGCGGCTTCGACTGCGCGCCGCCTCCTTTCTCGTTCTTGGCCATCTTCCGTGGACCGCTCCTATAGCACCAGAGCAGACAAAATGAGTGCAACATAGGGGCCTACTACACACTTTACTGGATGTGGTCTTTTTCTCGACGTCTCGGTCTCAGTCAAGACCGTCTCGAGACGCATAGGCGTAATTTGCTTTAGTCAAATTTAAGGAACATGCCTTGGGGCAATAGAAAATCACGGAAACACGGAAATCACGGAAACCATAATTTTTGTGAAATGCCGTGATTTTGCAAAAATGACGTGTTTTGCCGTGTTTTTAGTCAAAATGCCGTGATTTTGTTTTTTTGCAAAAAAATGTTTTTGGTCAGCATAGTTTACATTTATTGTGTGATGTTAACATAAAAATATTTATTCTTGCCTCTACTACTAAAGTCCGTGTGCTTTGTTACTCAACTCAATATGTGAGCGTGACGTCATCGTAAATATAATGTATTTTTACGCGCGAGAGCTAGCTAGCTAGCTATAGCGCGTATTAGCTATGGTAATTCTGTCCGTCTGTCCGTCGGTCCGTCCGTCACGACCAGGTACCGTTTCAAGACCAGATGAGATACAGACTTCGGGTTTTCACCATATGATAGTTAGTGTCTCTAGTATTTCGTGACAAAATTTTATGTCACTGGGTGAAAGGGGTCTCCACAAACGAGTGGGCGAAAGAGGGCACCCCTCCTAAAAAGACGTTATTCTACCGCTATTGGCTCGTCTAACCTGACAAGAAATTTGAGCTAATGCTCACGAGACGCGCGAGAGCTTATAGCAGTTCCTGTTCGCAAGTAATCTTGGTCTATCTCTATCCACTTCGTCGCATCACTCTTTTGCAGCCAAAAATCGCCAAAAATCATTAAAAACCAATATTTTTTAAGCTTCAAGGTCATTTAAAGTCATCGATGTTGACATTTCTAAGAAGCTCGTCGCTAGTGCTTGTTATGATAAGCAGCATGTCTGTGCATATCTGCAACTATTTTCACGCTAGACAAGACAACAACGGATAAATAACCACTTTTTAGAAGGGTACCCCTCTTTGACACCCGCGTGCGCAGGCCACTAAATCTAGAGGGTCCGGACTTGGACTGCTAAAATCTACATTCAATGCTGCTATGAAGATAGGCACAGATATGCTGCTTATCACAACAAGCATTGGCGACGAGCTTCTTAGCAATGTCAACATCGATGACCTTGAATGACCTTGAGCCCTAAAAATATTGATTTTAAGTGATTTTGGCAATGAGCATTAGCTCAGATTGCTTGTAGTGTTCCGCAGCGACATAATTTTACAGACGAAAACCTTCCGTTGCATGTATTGATGGTCGTCAGTGCTACACTGTATAAGGGTCTTCGGGCCTGTGATTTGATGCCGTTTCTTTACCGCGATTTTGCCTTGATTTTTGCGATTTTCACAAAAGTGTGCCGCGTTTTTTTTTGCTACTTTTGCCGTAATTTTCTACTGTCCCTAAGCATGCCTGCTCTGCGTGTGTTCGATAGGCTATATTATCATCACCATAGCGTGCATGAGACTGCAGTCACTCTGGGAAATCGCTATCTTCCGCGACCGAAACGATCGCTATGACGGAAGGCTTCGGCTGAACGTTTCGCGTCGCATGATGACGATGATGACCGCAAGTCCCACGTAGCCTTCGGATATAGGTGGTACGGTCGGCCCACCCTAGCGACAGCTAGGTTTCTTGTGCATGTAACAATACAACAAAAAGTGTCGAATTTGTTTTAATCAACTGAAAATAATTACGGAAATTACGACCTCTTGTTGTAGGCTATACACTGAACTATCTTAGGCAGAGGCATAGTGAGTCGCCTTGTAACGAGACAATCGTGCTGACTGAGAAAGTTATAGTCCTACTGTCTCCTACACGTAAAGCGAACGATGAATTAATTTGCTGACCTGCCACCAGAAGTTGCAGCTTTCCAGTAACGCGAATATTGAACCAAAACTAGGCTATAGGTTGGCTAAACTTGCTACTGCAGCAACCGAGTGACGTCACAAAATAATGCAGGCTTAATTAGGCCTAAATCACGATCATTGATGATCCACACCGTGAGTCAAAAAGTAGTGGGCTACGTTACCGAGTTCTTTTGATGCAGGGCTTAAAACTCCAAAAATTTGCCGATTTTGAAAAGCAGATCAATAAAACACATTCAAGGAAATTTTTAAAAAATAAAACGATTATTTCAAAATTTCGCCACACATTAAAGACGCTAGGGCTATACGCCGCATTGCGCAAGTTTTGCTAAAAAATGAAATCGTCAGATCGATTGCTATCGTTAAGCCTATGGAAGACAGTAACTGCAAAGCTGCACAAAACGCACTTACGTATTATGGTAGGCCAACCACCTTTTTCTATCTTGCAGTCAGGCCGTCGAGAGGGGGACTTGGGGGTAACTTACCCCCGGCCCGGCAACGTTTGGGGGGCCCGCCGTCGCTCAAAAATAAAAAGTAGGCCTACACCAGAATGCGCCACTGTAAAAGGAAATATTCAAAAATTTTCTCCCTAGAGGGATCCCGGCGAAAATGTTTCCCCAGTTGCCGATCTGGCTCTCGACGTCACTGCTTAGTTATCCTGAATAACAATGGTGACTTGGGGAAAAATACTTGTATATGAAGAATGGCATGTCAATTCTCTGCTTGAACAAACCGCAGTCTACGTCCAAGTAGATATTTTTGGTTTGAACTTCGAAAGTTAAAACTACAGTCGGCAAAAGAACAAGGCCACGTGTGCCGTTTTCTGCTGCAGTAAACCTAGATACGTTTTCATCAAGGAAATTATATGTACATGTATATAATAGATATATAGCCTACAAATTGCTACAATTTTTTTTTAGTTTACGTACTTCCGATATGAAAAAAACTACGATAAGAAATTGTATCGATTAATTCTGCTGCTGATCTTTTAACTAGTAAAATTCTAAAAATTAAAATCTACCAAAGCGCTTATTTAATGTGACATAGTCCACCAGAGAGATTGCAGCTTAATTTCTGTGGTAAAATGCATTCACAAGATTCTTCCACTGAGCACGTTGCATTAGCTATGGCCTAATTTTGATTTCATATTGAAAGTGATTGTGTAAGTTTTGTACTTTAGAAATTTTGCATATAGCCCACATTAATGTGTTTATGATCACATCACACTGAGCAGTAAACATGTTACGCCTGTCTTAATTACTGATTACAAGATACTGTAATTAATCATTATTTAATTAAATGCATAATAGAGATAATGTCATATAAAATCATGCATAAGTTTTATCACTAACTGTATATCACAAAGCATTAGTCACGTAATCGTACAACGTCAGCGAAAAAAAGAACAAGACCATCAGCTATCATTAGCACTCTTACATCAGTTCATTTTAACAACCTTCAACATGGAACTTCAACATCAACCGTCCTATATCCCTATCAGCAGTCAGACACGAAAAAATTTCCAGGGAAAGCTCACCTTGGTAATTGGTATGGCAAGAAATAAAATACACCAGTAATGGGACGTGACATAAAAAAAATAAAATAGGTGACAAGTGTTCACCTCTCCAGGCATTTATGAGTTCTTGTAAGCACCATGAGCTAATACTTCAGAGAATAGTTTTGCCTAGATGTAATGCATAGCAGCACATATACTCCATCTTCCCCAATATAATTAGGCCTAGTATGTGTATAATTGTGGTGTTTTTTAAACCTGGAGGTGGTAACTTGCAGCACTACTCATTTTAGGAACCGGGTACATGGTTGCAATTATCTGAGTACTGGTCTCAGTTTCAACTTTTGATTAACTTCATAATTTGAAGAAAACTAAAAATGTAATGGCACCTACACTCCCATTCACTGAGTATCTTTCACAAAGATAAGCATGACAGTAGTAAATCATGTCAACTGCTTGCTTGTTATTTCTGCATTTTCGCGCTTGGTCTTGCTGCTGGCAATTCGTTGGCGTGGGCTTTTTCTGAAATATCCCAGCATCAGTAATCAGCGCAAAAATGGGTAATAAATATATGGATTTGGAACTGGGTAATAAATTTTGAAACTGGGTCCGGGTAGCCGGTTCCTGCTACAAATCACTACCTGATGGAGCCAGCCAGGGCTTATTCACACCAGCCAGGCCACAAGTACGAGTATAAAATGCCAAAGAACAGTAAAAATGAACAAAACAAGCAATACCTCTTGCTGCAAAAGTGAATAAGTACACGGCATTCAACTGTGCGGTATTAGTGACTGAAAACTACTTTGCAATGATGACAAAAACTAAAATTTCCTAAATCCAAATCAAACAAAAACTTAAGTGTTTACCCAGTCCACTAAAAAAATTGACAAAAAGTCATTCACAACTGTTTAATCTTCAATTATCTTCTTCTCATGCAGACAGACAAACCAATTAACCAAGAAGCTAACCTTCTCAGTGCCTGTAAAAAAGGCAACAAATTATATCACAACTGCAGGGAAATAATGTCTTTTGGATAGTAAAAACTGCCAAGCCTCACTTTGAAACTGACAACCATAATGCACCAAAGACAGCAACAGCACGCATTTCACTTTGCCTTATAAAGCTGAAACCAGAGTAAAGAAAACACCAATCCCTGTGATTTTTCAACGGTATTATTATGAAGCATGTTCTCAAGGCACTGTTCAACTTTCATTTCGATGACTTCGATGAATTCTCCTTCATGAGCGTTGCCTCCACCCTGGCTGACTCTCATGCCGTCGATCACCGGTGCATAGAACATTGACTGCTGGGCACCACTGATGCCAACGCTGCTTCTACAATGACAATCATATATACCTTACTCTAAACTAAGCTGAATTCATTGCATAGCAGTAATCAAGGTATCATGGGTTCAACTTCCGATAGGGTTGCTATCAAGTGATTACTACTTGGATGATTGATGTAAACCACTTTGGTATACAACCAACCACTGAAATCAACTAAGCCATCTCGGGAAAGTAAATCGAAAAGCAGGGGTTAAGGCAAGGCACATTAACCTGGGTGTCCCATATGGCAGGTGAAGAAGCTATGTAATCCCGAAAGCATGAGATAAGTTTCTATAAACAAACCTGTCCACACTTTTAATCTTTAAATTACACTAATAGCATAAAAGGTTACGACAGCCAAATCACAGTGCAGCACGGTAGTGCTGACACTGTTGTAAGGGCGATGAACGTTAAGTATAGCAAATGGCGTTTGAGAGGGGGGTCCTGTAACTCCAAAACCCCTTAACCGATTTCCACAAAACTTGGCATTAATGATCAAATCGCCCACGCAACCCCACACACAAAATTTGGTTACAATCGGTTCAAAGGGGGCGTGGCTGCGAATGCGCGAAATTCGCCGTTAAGCGTCTATTTTTTTCCTTGCGCACGGCTACAGACCAGCCAGTTGGACCGACCGACGCCGCTAATGGCTCGAACGAAGAGCCCTGACGCCGGACACATTCCTTATATGTTTTCTATTAAAATTTTTAAACTTTACCCTTTTTTATGCCCCAATATTTAAAAATTTGCTATACGGCCTATGGGGACTTCAAAGCAGTATAACTCGGTCCCCGTGAAAGATAATTGCGCGCGGTTTACACCTACCCCCTATTTTCGGGCCCGGGCTATCTGACGGTGTCATTTAAATTTGTCCCATGACGACCCCTGTTGCCATGGCAACTAACCGTTCTTATTCAAAGACAAAAATGGCTGCAACAGACATTGTTACATCACACATAATTTTTTCCTTGCAGCAATTTCCTTTACCTGTCTGGAGGTATTCTGAAAACAGTAAATAAATTTATTGTCATAAAATCAAATACCAAAAATTTGGACAAAATTCGACTAAAAACACAGCAAAAATCAGAGCAAAAAACTTCAACAGTTTACAAAGCTATGTAAGGGCAATATGAATCAAAACTCAAAAACAGCAAAAATGGTTTTGGGGCAATATTATTGCGTGTTGAATTCCAGACTGGCCCTTACAAGACTAGCCATTCTAAATACTTGAAATAAAAGTACAAAAACAAAAGTCGCAAGCCGAAACAATGTAGTACACCAGTCCGTGTTGACACCACTTATATTGCAGTGAATGCCAATGCCCATGGTAGAAAGACACATCCAGGCATGTCTGATTTTCTGTCTGTCTGCGTGTGCGCGTGCAGTGGCGTGACGTCATAGTGACAATGACGTCAGTAGGCCAGCAGCAGATTATTCATTACCTGTGACGTCACCAGCTGCGCAACGCTGGCAGGGTGTCAGTAACAAAAAATTATAGCTATACAATATATAGGCTGCTAATGTTAAGGAAGAAAAAATTGAATAAATCTTAACTTTATAATTCACTGTGCGTCAAATTACATCGAGTAAAAACTTACATAACGGATATAGGCCTATGCATTCTCACAAGCGGTTTTCACGGTTTACAATGCTATGTAAGGGCGATATGAGTCAACACTCGAAAACGGCTTTCACTTACCTTAGCTTGGCACCTAGTAAAAGTATCTACAACAAAATTTTGTTTAGGATATAAGCCTAAAGTAATATTTTTCAAGTATTTAGAACGGCTAGTCTTGTAAGGGCCAGTCTGAAATTCAACACGAGATAACATAACCCCAAAACCATTTTTGCTGTTTTCGAGTTTTGACTCATATCGCCCTTACATAACTTTGTAAACTGTTAAAGTTTTTTTGCTCCAATTAAAACTTAACAACTAGAAAAGCAATTAGTTTGTGTTTATTAAGGCATTTCTCAGTTTCCACTGAACGCCTATTGTACTGTTTTCGATTTTTGTTCGACTGGCTGACCACTTTTTCAACAGTTGTTCTAGGTAAGCACACAGTAGTATTTTTTTGCACACCGGATACCATTCCTGTTGCTTAAAGTGTCAAGCTACTAAAAGCCAAGACACACTGAAACATAATAAGACACAGACTGATCTGATGCCATTGCCTTGATTCATAAACTGTAGAGAGTCTGACGTTATAATGTTGACAATGAATTACAATGCATTTTATGTCAAATGCCCCTACAAAATCTTTGAATGTTTTCATAATAATAAAATGCTATTCTGTTTAATAGTGTGTATTAAACTCTGAAATAATGAAAAGTAAATAAAAATACAACAGGTAGCTACAAATAAATAAGAAGAATAACAATACTATTATACACACAAATCAAAATGATCTGACAACATTAAGCACTGTATTCATAGCATGTACATCAAGCTACTGACCTGCTGCTGACGATTTTTTCCAGTCTGTCAGCAGGCACATCATACCCAACCTCCTCCAGTAGTTCCTGGCGAACAATCTCCTCCAAGCTGACGTCTTTATCAACAATACCAGCACACAGCTCCAGAGTACATGCTTGGCGTGGAGGTGACGCTGATGTGTCAATAGAAGAACCTGTACTGGAACTGGAAAAACTTTGCAGTTTCTGGACCTGACTTAAATATACTGCTGTCAAAAACGCATACTGCTGTTAGCACACAAGGCTATAATGCACTACATAAATTGACATTTTACTTACTATTAAGGTAAAGTACAAAAAAAGTCTTTCTTGAGCCACATAGCAATTATCACTGTTTCTTTAGCTCTTTCCAGATACTGTGAGTGTGACATTATGCTTATGGTGCTGGCACATTGTGTGCCATGCCTTTTTCCTTTTTTACCAGGTTCTGCAGAAAAGTTACCTACGAGGGTCATCCCAAAAGTTTCCGGCCTCGACATATTAGACAATAATATTTTCTACAATCTATACATCAGTGAAACGTACATCCTTTACGAACTCTAACGAGTCGGTTGCGGATATGACGTCTTTGTAATTTATGACATCATATAGCTCTAAACCGCAACGATTTGGACCACTAACGCAAACAGCATAGAATCAGGCTCACTGTTGCATGACAATTTTTCAGTCTGTAGCTAGGTTTACCAAAGTGGAGCCCCGTGGCATCTGATTTTGTGAAAGCCCTAACAAATACGTTTGTGAATTTCTCATTTGCATATGTGAATATACAATAGCCTACATTTGCGGTAGCTGCAAATAAGAGCATTTGAGTCAATTAGGACTTCATGCAGATACGAGGGGCATTCAAAAAGTTTTGAGCCTCAATATATTGGACACAATCTTTTTATTGTTTGTATATCAGTAAAAGGTACCTACCTTGCGTATTCGTATGAGCAGATAGTGGAAGTGACGTCATCGTAATTTATGACATCATAGAGCATTAAGCTGAAACGATTTGGTGCGCTAACACAAGCAGCATTTGAATCAGGCTGATTGTTGCATGAAACTTTTTCAGTCTGTAGCTGGATTTAACGAAGTGGGGCTACTTGGCATCTGATTTCACGAAAGCCCTGACATCTACGTTCATGAATTTATCATTTGGGTCTGTGAATATACTATAGCCTAATCTGTGGTAGGCGCTAATCAAGGCACTTTAGCCAAAATATGACGCAATGCCAATATCTGATGGTATCAGAAAAAATTTATTAAAAATTGACCTGTTAATTATATGAGTTGTATTAATGAAAGGCCAATCAGAATTGGTGACTAGTTAAATGAGCCCCTGATGGGCAGGGGGGCTGGGAGGAGCCCGGGAGCAAGCCCTGCACAATTTCCCCAATTTCAGCACTGTGGTCTAGTCCAAAGTCTAGAGTTGCCCAGCTGGCTGTTCATGACTACGACTTCCTACACCAAGACCACTCTGCATACAGCAACGACCTTACCTTCAGTGACTATTATCTGTTTTGAAATCTGAAATCTGATAATGATGGTGTCTTCCATCCATGATGATGAATGACTTGAGCTTCTTTCATGGACGCTGGAAATTGGTTCTCTTTAATGCTTTCCGACGTCATAAATTACAATGCCATCATACCCGCAACTGACTCATTAGAGTTCGTAAAGAATGTACGTTTCACTGATGTATAGATTGTGGAAAATATTGTTGTCTAATATGTCGAGGCCAGAAACTTTTGGGATGGCCCTCGTAAACATACACTTTGTCTTCACTTACAACTCAGAAATATGTCAGCAAACTTTGACAATTTCTCATGAACATGAACTGTAAAAATATGTAACAAGAGAATTATAACTAACTCACCATGCACGACTTGTGTAACTGCACTGCCTTGTAAATCTTGGTCAAAAATTCAATCATTCTGGACAACTAAATTACTACATAAAAGTATAAATATCCAATCTTTAGATACAAATTATCAAGTAATTTCAACAACTATTTGACAGAAGTTTGTGCAGTACACAGCATCACATTTGCACAACAGGCATCACAAAAACTATCAAATGGACACTCTGAGAGAGCCTCTTCATGTAAAATTTTCACTACTACTACTACTTCCCCAACACATCACTGTGAGTGCTTGGTTTCTCTTTAAGCTTAAAACATACCACATCTGTTTTGATCATCAAGCCTTCAAGCGATATATGGCCACCAAGGCAACAATCACTGAAGTGAGAGGAACACACTGCAATATAAGGTGCTGTACATGTAACACAACAAAATCATGCGAGCTTACCAGGACGAAACTGGCGAACAAAAACGAAAACATCTCTTGAAGTATTGTGAACCAACACTGACACGCTGCACAAAACACAAATATGTCACTCACAATTGGTGTATTAAATGTATCAACACCAACTCAAAACATGAGAATTACACACAAATCAATTACTAATTTTAAAACGACATTTTACCTGTCATGAGAGCGAATGGCATCCCACGATTTCTGCACTCCATTCTACAAAAAAGCAACTAAGTTATCAAAATTATTTTAAACAACAGCTAATTGCCGGAAAAAAACAGCAAACTATGGCTAATGATCAGGAAAAGCTTCCATGATGCTACAGTATTGAACACTATGCTTATATAACCAGACTCCTTATTTAACGTTTATGGGACATAACACTCTCATGTCCAATCAATAATAATTACCTAATTACATACAAATGTGATAAGATTCTGTATGGCTGTGTAATATTTCCCTGAAAAAGTCTGGTCAGACAAGTACAGTACACAAGTCACTGTTAACTGGTCCAAGCAGCTGCACAAGCACGTCGGAGATTAGCCAGTCCAAGATTATTATGCCTTCCAGTATTCCTGAACTGATCATGTATTCATTCACTTACTTGTTTATAGTGGATAGTATAAGGCTTGATGTATCTGCTATCAGGTGAGCATGGTCCCGTACAAATATTTGTCACGTTTTCCATATTATATCTTAAAAGTCACTGAACTGAATAAATATTTATATGAATATATAATATTGAGGCCCCAGTCTAAAGTAGGATACACAACAATATGACATACTTCAGCAGACTCATAATGAATCTTTACATTCAATTTTGATGTTTTAATAATAAACAGTGCAGTTATTTTAGAATTTATCGACTTCGTAAACCTTCAGTACTTTATTTCAAAATTGCATCACAATGCTAATATACCACATGGGGGCCATTTTCTGTTTACATCTTCGATAACAGCTGTGCAAATAAACAAGATCGAAGTAACCTTAACCTCAAACCTAACCCTAACCCAAAACGTTCACGCAAAAAATGTAAATAACAACTAAGAAACATCATTATGAGTCTGCTGAGGTATGTCATATTGCTTAAATCAGGGTATCCTACTTCAGACCGAAATTCAGTGTTAAAAGTATTCTATATTTTGAAACAAAACTCCAATGTTTACATTTTTTGTTTACAGTTGCTACCGGTACACGTAAACATCGATTTGGCCCGGACAAAATAAGCTAGAGCTGGGTCTTGTCGGTATTTTAGGTTGTTATCGGTAATCGATATTTGTAATATATTTTTGAAGTCGGTGTCGGTATCGGTAACGGCTTTTGTAATAATTTTGAAATTTTGGTGTGCATTTTAATTCCTTATTTAACTCTAAATATTTTCAAGTTGGGGGCTAGCAACCGTACTGATGGTTCATTAACTACCCTATACGGTAAAAAAGCTACGTCGACACCATATGATAAAAAGATAATTTAATCATGGTCCACACGTCCACAGCTTTATAATGGCCAAGGCTATCTAGTTCTTAAACACTTCAAAGTTTAAACTGCGTGGCAGTCATAGTGAATGATTGACCATGCAGTTGTGGTGAAAAATGGTGACGGGACTTATGGTTTGATGCCGTTTTCGCGTTACTCATCTTAGGCGAACAAATCGGTGCACATTCTAATTGGCACGGCGCGCGTGCATTATTTCGTTGCTTCCGCGGTTGGCGTTTTTTGGCGTTTATCTACTAAAACGTTCGGCCAGTTTCTGCTGGTTTAACATCGCCGCCTCCGAAATCCGTTAATCGCTTAGGGTAAATTTATGATAATTCATTTTTCACTAGAGGCATCAATCCATCGTCAACTCATTCGTCAATATTGTATTGGGGGACCGAAGCGAAGCCTGACGCCGAGAACATGACGTCGAAGCCGTCGAGGGATGCCAGATGGAAATGAGGCACCGCTATCTGAGAACGTCTCTGGTCGAACGTATGTTCAACTGTCTGCAGTAAAATTGCTTGAAGTGTTAGCCCACTATGCGAACACAGGCAAGGAGACGCTTTTTCCGTTCATTGACAGCAGTATGAATAATGTTCTGCTCAAGACCAATCCAAGCTGTACCAGTCGCTTCTTGACTTCACAAACATTCCTAAACTTCATCTGGTAGACACACTGCTGCATGACAGTCAAACTTTGTAACAGACCTGCTGTTAGGGCCCACAAATTAGGATAGGGATAGATGGAATTTATTGACGTTTTTCATCCATTTTAACACGTATTATGCTTGATCTTTTTCCCCAGGTAGTGCAAAAGCAGACGTTGGGTAAGGTAAAAACTAAAATACTTATTTGATAGCCAGTTGTGTCGGAAATATTTCTGCCATATTATTAAAATCTGTCAATCTTTGTTCAAGGTACGATCGATAATGTTGAGGATATTTTTTTCCAGGTTTTCTGCTTATTTTAACACATATTTTGCTTGATCTGCTTTCTCTAGGTAGTGCAAAAGCATACATTGGGCGAGGTGGGAAACTGAACTGTTATTTGATGCCAAACTGTGCCTGGAATATTTGTACCAAAAATTGTTATAATCTGATAATTGGTTTTCAAGTTACCGTCGAAAATGTCGGGGATGCTTTTTTGAGATACAGTGTAATTTTCATCGCAGTAGGGATGAATTATTGTCATAACTTGAGCTCAATTAAAAAGTCTAGATTTTGGGGGAAGCTAAAGTCTATGGTCCAAAATTTTTTTCGCGAGCAGAGCGGGCGAAATTGCACGCGTAGGCTAACAACACACAAGATACAAACCTACGTGTACCTTAGACTTAACGTCTATCCTACGTTTCGTGCTATAGTGTGGTCACTACAGTCACCAGTTGCGAGCAGATGCTAGAGCTGCACAACTAGCCAATAAACAGCACCCAAAGGCTTTCTGGAATGGCATTAGAAAAGATAGTTGCAGAAAAGCTACTGGCTATGCTAACAAAGTTGGCAATGCTGTTGGTGCTCAAGAAGTGTGTGATA
>Ga0056128_1001951_pt1 | contig 23973 bp, 11 predicted proteins | sample WorMetLIZISLAND2_FD_71113 | JGI IMG/M metagenome (GOLD analysis project Ga0056128, IMG submission 71113) | Marine gutless worms symbiont microbial communities from Max Planck institute for Marine Microbiology, Germany - Olavius geniculatus... ... | reverse complement strand
TATCTTTAACAAAAGCGATGATGTTGCGAGATGCACTATTTTCAAAAACGTCCTTGAGTGTGTCCACTCCAAAATATCTCTGACGTGCTGCACTGTAACGGGTGCAGTCTACCAAATGTGTTTGGCTGTGAGCGGAGAATGGCAAGCTTCACATACCGTTGACTCTCTCTCCCTTTAGGAGATAAAAAGTTTGTAAGTCTTGTATGACCAATTCGAAAACGGTTGATAAGGACTGAGTCGTAGCGGCTTAGTGATGAACTAATATTGCGACCAATATATTGCAGAAGACATTACCGAAAGCCGAAATTGTTTCCCTTATGACCTTATTGCATCGTTCGCCTAGAATATAGCAGCGGGCGTTTTTGGGCATCACATAAAAAGTGGGTAATTCTACGTACACGCTATATGGCCAATTCACACTTGCGACGTTGACGCAACTCAACTCAGCTAGGTGTGGATTGGCCATTAAGGCGTGCACGAAGCTACATAAATGAACCGAAATGCTTGCAGTTTAGTTGCGTTGCACGAAAGAACTGTACAAAGCGAACGAACTGACACATCATCTCATTCTCTTTGCTGTGGTTAGGCATCTTTACTTCGATTGAGCAATCGGACAGGTTTTGGAAACGATTAGCCCGGATTAGCCTATTGCAGTGTGGGGCCGGCCCGAATTAGGCGTATACCTTAATCACTGATTAGGTTTCACTAATTACTTATAAAATATCTGAAATTACTAAGAAAAAAGCCAAAATCACAAAAAAACGTAAAATGCCAAAATCACAAAATAGGCCTAACGTTTTGCACGTGAAATACCAACATCCCACACAAGTCGCAATTACTGTAAGCATAAAATCAATTCACTCAGCGGTTAAAGTCTCTGAAACTCGCTTATAAATCGTATACCGCAGCATAGCTGTAACAGCTACAGCTCTGAAATTTTATACGAAGAATTTCGCTAACTACATGCACAAGGAGATGTAAAATTGTTGCTGGTCCTTGTTAATACCAGGCTTGTATTTAGAATTAGAATTGTTTGCCACCTATCGTGTCACCCTATAGTTTCTACATATAGGTCGAACAAAGGTCGAACAAAAGTAGGCCTAATAGCTAAACTTGTCACATTTATCCGATGTGGGTGAACAAAATATTAAGCATATATCACCTGCCGTGTTTCGTGATTTTTGTTGTCTATTATTTCGTGATTTTGTCACACAGGATTTGTGATTTTGGTTCGGCGATTTCGGTACATTTACCCCCCACCCCCTGTAATTAGTGATTTTGGTCGTTTCACGATGTTTAGGCCTAAGTGTTTAATATGACCGCTCATCACTGCAACTGATCGAAGCTAGTCTTTTCAGAACTAAATATCGGATTGCTTCATCCACGTAAAGCATGTATGCAAAAGCAGACGTTGGGTGAGGTAGAAACTAAAACACTTGTTTAATAGCCAGTTGTGTCAGAATTTCAGAAACATTCTGCCAAATATTGTTAAAATCTGCTAATCATTTTTCAAGTTACAATCGATAATGGCTCGGATGTTTTTTCAGGTTTTCTGTTTATTTCAACACATATTTCGCTTGATCTGCTTTCTCTAGGTAGTGCAAAAGCATATATTGGGTGAGGTAGAAAACTGAACAATCATTTGATGGCAAGTTGTGTATTGAATATTTGTACCAAAACGTATCAAAATCTGATAATTGGTTTTTAAGTTACAGTCGAAAATGTCGGCGATGTTTTTGGGACACAGTGTATAACAGTGTATAACGACAATAACAAACAACCATTTTGGTAAAATTGAAAAAAAAAACATTGACGAACATTGAAGTGGAGGTCTGTATAAAACTAAACTGTGCGAGTCTAACACAGTCTAGTGTCGTACGGATCATTCATCGCAATATTGATCTGAAGCGTTTTTTTATTTACCTAATTTTTGCTATTATCGTTAGTTTTTGCTTACATTTATATTTCACAAGGTAGTGTAAAAACGCATTTACCATGTGGTGGAAATAAGCAATAATCACATTATTGCAAATTGTCTGCAGAGTGTGCCACTAAAAATGTGAAAATCGGCCAATAATTGGCAATGATATAAACAAAAGTAAAGTGCCACGTTTTTTAATGTTCCGCGGTGTATTAAACGAATAATAGCAGGCAGTTTCATGCACAGTTCAATATAAGCTGGCATCGTTGTCGTGGGTTTTGCAGGCAAACGTCATGAGTTCCAGTGAATTCCAGGCGGAAGAACCACCGGACGTGGTGGAAACGGAACTCGACAGCTGGGGGGCATGGGTCCAGACATTAGCCTCTACTACCGACGCCCCGAGGGTCTCCAGCGTCGGCGCGGCGGTCAGCCCGTACGTACCGAAATATCCCGGACTGCAGGAATTCAGTCGAAGATACGCCGACGTACACGGCTACATAGCGGCAGTCGTCTGTATCTTGGGTGAGCGTTGTTTAAGACTTTTGTTCAAATTCATTCATCTGTTTGCTTATCAAACTATGACACTCACAGTTATTAAAGACAAAATTTACAGTAATCCTGAGCACAAACAATAACAGGTCGGTATAGAAAAGCTCCAAAAACACTAATAACGACCTTAATCGGCACAATGCATTAAAATTTCGACGAAGCTTAAATCTTTTAGAATCGTATTGTGCTGCATTTCGGGCCTTGCCTATTCGCCCGTCTGTTCGTAATGTACGGGCTCCACTTAGCTCAAGCAAGAAGCTTAGCTGTCGCTAAGATAGCTAACCATACTGGTTGTCAGTAACCTTCAAGGTCATCCAAGGTCGATAATTTTCATATAATTTGAAAGCCAATATGCCACTTTCTATTAGTGATCAATAGCAACCTGCAGGTGTAGGCGCTATCTCTCACCGTTTAGCCACAATAGTGCGTAACGGCTTTCAAGGTCAGTGATTTTTTATTTTATGTGACAAAACGTATGCCACTTTTTTATTAGTGATTAATAGTAGCGTTAGCCGTATCTCTTACCGTTTTCGAGATATGGCCAGTTTTTTATATTGAATTTCCTACCCCTTCATTCAACACCCAATTTGAAAATATTCCTTCAGCGCTAAAATTATCTCCTGCAACCTAAAGCTTAGCTACAATAAATCTGTTACAAACGAACAGACGGACAGACAGACGACAACTCGTACCAATAGCTCGACTGTTACTTAAGTACGGTCGGCTTAAAACCAAAAGGCGCATGAAACCAAAATTAGTGCGAATGTTTCTCCTGTGGTTGTGTATATGCCTATCTAAGGACTGCCTAACAGTGCATGCTGTATTGTATGATGGGCAGGTGTGCTTGCAAACCTGGTGAACATCGTGGTGCTGACACGGCGCAAAATGATCACCCCGACCAATGTCATTCTGACCTGGCTGGCCGTGGCTGATCTTCTGACGATGGCTGTCTTTCTACCGTTCTGTCTGCATTTCTACGTACTGCGCGACCGCAGGCTCCAGTTTCCCTCGACGCAGTCGGTCGGCTGGATCAGGTAGAACTAAGTCTGCGCTTCTGTTTTTGTGCCTTCGCCTCGAAAAAATATTCTAGTTCTGATGTATATTGGAACTCAGGTCAACTCAGCTTGGCCAGCCCTCCGTGGGTGGGCGCAGTGAGTACCGGCGAAAGCTGGGATGTAATCAGGCACACCGCGCGATGCACTATCCCCGTATCCGTGATCTCGCAGGGACAGTGATATTAGTGTCTGTCTGGGGGTTAAGAAAACGTGCTACGTAAACAGAAAGCAGGGCCGCCCCGTGGGCGTTATAGATCGGAAAGGACTTTACCTTTTACTTTACCTATATCAGAACCCAGTGGAAGAAATTTTACCAAACGTTGGTCAATAATGTAGCTGAGGTTAACGATTAAACGATCAGGTTTTAAGTACGTAAATATGCGAGTGAGTAAAATGTAAATTTATACAGCGCATTAACGTCAAACTTTATTTTTTGGGTCGGAATTGCCTTCGAAACGCAGCGGAATAGCTTGCGTTTCAAAGAAGTTACCTGTGTTTTTCCATACCGTAGTTCGTCTACTAGGTATACCATTCTGTTTGTCTGTCTGTCTGTCGTCTGTTTTCTGCCACAGTTGTGCACCCCGCGTAAACTCTTGACTGATTTTGTGAGATCACGGACCGCCAAGTAAAGGTCCGGGCCAGTCCCAGCCAAAAACATGCAATTTTATATTGCAGCCAAACCGTCAGTTCTCTGTTGACACGTGGCGAATGCAAACGAGAAGAGCAATTCCGCCTTTTAACAAACTACCCTGATTTCTGTTTCTAATGATTGTCGTTAAAGCGCGTACAGAGCGATGTAACTGAAGTGAACTGAACTGACGCGGTTAAGTTTTTGCCGAACTGGCCAATGGGCAAGTAGGGCTCGTCCGTTGGTCATCGGCTGACGCGTACGTGAGCTTAGTCAACGTAGGCCAACGACGCCGTTCGACGGTGCCTACAGTAAACTGTAATGCATTACAGCTCGTCTACTGGTCGGAATGTCAAAAACTAATACCCCGTTTACACGATCAAGCTGGCTGGACGAGCTGGCTATATGTTAGCTGGACGAGCCAGCTCGATGTTTTGCTCGACGTTTACTCGATGTTTGTTTGATCGTATAAACGGGGTATAAGAGATGTCAGTTCGGCTCAGTTACGTCGCTCTGTACGCGCCTTTACTATTGTCGCGTGGTGTTTGTGCACGACAGATTTCTAATATTCAACATCAACAACGCGGTGCTCTGTCACACGATTGCGATCTGGTTGACCATAGCACTGGCAATCTTCCGCTATATCTGCGTTTGCTATCCGACCCGCGGCGCACAGCTCTGTAGCTTGAAGCGCGCCAAACTCGCCATCTTTGCCATCTACGTCACTTCGGCTGTCGTCTGCATTCCCAACTACATGGTGAGCAGTGACGTCATTTCGTTAAATCATTCATCTTTTCCTTTTCCCTACATTTTTTATCTTTTCCTTGCTCCCTCTTTTCCCCTTGCTTTTCTGTCTTTTTTTTCCATTTTTTCGCTTAAAATCTGAGCTTTTTGAATTCATCTATGGAGTCATCTAGTGAAGCGCTGTACGCTCCCCACCGGGCTTTGGGGTAAAGCCCCCGCTAAAATCCAATTAGGCGCATTTCAGCCTTAAAATGCGACATCGGTTGGCAACAATTTAAATGATTTTTTAAAAAAATCAACTGACTAAATTTTGTGCACTTTATATATTAACATAAATCTTGGGGATCTATAGACCCTACAGTCTCTTTCCAGCCCATTAAATGACACCACTGATGGTGAGTGACGCCTTCTTTTTGTTGTCAACAACGACGTACTTAAAATGTGAAACTGTCTGCCAATTTACTCTTATAGTAAACACGATCTAGCAAACGTCCAGCAAACTTCCAGCAAATGTATTCAAAATACACGTGCTAATTGCTGAACGTTTGCGGGACGTCTGCAGAAAGTTTGCTGGATCGTGTAAACACCCTATTACGACGCCCACGCGACTCAACAGTCGAGTTGAGTTTAGTCGCGTCGGCGGCGTAGGTGTGAACTGGTCATAAGAGTGCGACTGTACATTTCAGCTACACATGTTTTTGAAAGTACGCTAGATTAAACTGACAGTTTGTCTGTCAGTTTTAAAGTACAAAACTGTATCGTATCGTAAAACATCCGTATCGTACTTATACACTGTGTTTTAAAAACACATTTCCGACATTTTCAATTGTAACTTGCAGAAAAATTATCCGATTCTAACAATTTTTAGTGTGAATATTTTTGGCACAACTTGGCATCAAATGAACATTTAATTTCCCATCTAACTTAATGTGTATTTCTGCACTACCTAGAGAAAGCAGACTAAACAAAAATGCGTTAAAATATACAAAAACGTGAAAAACATTTCCAATGTCATTGATCGTAGCTTAAAAAAATAACAAATATTAATAATTTTAACACAAATATTTACGACACATCAAGTTTTTTCCTTATCCGATATCTATTTCTGCACTACTTGGGGAAATCTGACCAAGCAAAATACGTGTTAAAATGAATGATAAACGTCAATAAATTTCATTTAGCTTAATCTGTGGGCTTCCATCAGCCGGTCTATTGCAAGGTTTGACTGTCATGCAGCAGTGTGTCTACCAGATAGCGTTCAGGAATGTTTATGAATTCAAGAAGCAACTGGCAAAGTCTGGATTAGCCTGAAGCAGAATATTACTGGCACTGCTGTCAATGCATGGAAAAATCGTCTCTGTGCCTGCGTTTGCACAATGGGCTGACATTTCGAGCAGTTTTACTGCAGGCAGTTAAAATAGAAAACAGTTAGATGAAATGTCAGCCAATGTGAACAAAATGTGTTTTCGTACATTATTTAGATTGAATAATGGTGCCACACTGGGTAAAAGTGTAATATTTCGTTGGTTTTGCATTTCCCAAGTAGTGCAAAAAACAAACGATGGGTGAGGTGGAAAACTGAACTGTTATGGTTTCAGGAATATATGTACCAAAAATTATTAAAATCTGATAATTTTTGTTTAAGTTACAGTCGAAAATGTATATGTGCTCTTAAAGCAACTTTGATTGATTGTTTACTTACTACGTGCGACAGCAGATAATATGCTAAGCGCGTCTTAGCTATCGTAGAGGCGTCCGTAAGTCCGTCACACCCTGCTGCCTTATCAAAACTAGGATTACAAAATTTTTATTGTAGCTTCTAGACTTTAGTTTTTCTAGCAAAAGAATTGTTTATATTTTGGCTTTCTGGTTTTAAAAAGTTATTTGTGTGGGAGCGTCAAATTTGAGCACTTCCATCAAAACACATGATTATTTTATTGTATCTTGTACGTACACTGATTTCTCAGTTGACAGCACCGATGCTGTGGCGCGTCGCGTGAGCATGTCTCAAATTGCTTGTACGTACAGGTCACGATGGTTGTGAAAAAGAACTTCTTCGAACCGGTTTCGGACGCAGGCAATCTAACGACGACACCGAGCTGGTTGGCGGAGACGAGTACCAGCTTCGCTCTATCAGACCCCCAGCATCATTCACCCCAGTCGTTCAGCTATTACACGGTGAAGGATAGGGATAGCTGGTTTCTGCTGCAGTTCAACTACTGGATCCAGGCGTTCTTCTTTAAGCTGGTACCCTGCGTCCTGCTCACCGCGCTCACCGTGATGTTGATCATAGCCATGCACCAGGCCAACGTGCGCCGCATGAAACTCAAGTCACAGGTGAGCATTTAATTACCGTAAATAACGATTTTGTATTTAAAAAATAGATATGAGTAAAAAATACCGTAAATGCAATAAACTTTGATTTAAAGATTTTTACACAAAGCTGAAATGTGCTTTATGATAAAAGTTAAGAAAAAGTTGCATACGCTGAACAAAACGTAATCTTTATAATGCATATAAGTACGTGGAGTTCACTTCGCTCGAGCGTGACAACAAACAGCTGCAAATTTGCGACAAAAATTTTTGGTGCTTAATTTTGTAGCCTGCTGGAAAACATTCGCCTCGTCGGAAACTTTTTTTTCCGAAAGATACAAAATTAAGCAGCAATAATTTCTGTCGCAAATTTGCAGCTGTTTTGCGTCACGCATGAGTGGAGCGAGATTACAGGCAGTTATAATAGGGTGTTTACACGATCAAGCAGACATCGTGCAAACGTCGAGCAAACATCGAGCTAACTTATGCATGCCTATTGGAACCCCGCCCCTTGGCTCAAATGTCGACCAAGCCTTAGACTCTTAGCCCACAGCTGATCACGTGTTAAATAGGCCTTCCAATTACAACCTGCCCGCCCTCCTAATTAGCATGCTAATTGCCATAAAACGTCGAGCATTTGCTCGACGTTTGCTCGATCGTGTAAACACCCAGTTATAAGTGCCCGTAACCTCGCTCCAGATACTCCAGATAAAATACTCCAGACACTCTAGTGAGAGACAGGCGACGAAATTAGGTCGTGAAATTAGGTCGTGTTGTCTGTTGTGGCTGACAACACAGGGACGGCAGGACGAATCGGAACGCGCGCGGGAACACAACCGGACGACAGCCATGCTACTAGCTGTGGTCGGTCTCTTCCAACTGACCGAACTGCCCCAGGGTGTACTAACCCTCTGCAGCATTTTCATTCCGAACTTCTTCTTCGACGTCTACTGGCCCCTCGGCGACGTCTTGGACATAGCCGCGCTGCTAAACAACGCAATCAACTTCGTCCTCTATTGCACCATGAGCCGGCAGTTCCGCGAAACCTTCGTCGAGATTTTTCTGAAACGTTTTTCGGGGGTGGGGTCGAGTGACGTCATCGGTCACGTGACTGCTGTTGGACGAACTCGCAGCGTGCAACTTTCTATCAGCGGTCAATTGTGACCTTGCACCGTCGTGGAGATATGGCGCCTCTGAGATTAACTCCACATTTTCGTCGAGATTTTTCGCGAATCTTTTGGGGGTCAAGTGACGTTATCGGTCACGTGACTGTTGTACGGACTGGAAGTGTGCGTTTTCATATAGCTAGTCAGTTGTTGTTGTGATTTCGCGTTTATCATGCACCGTTATGGAGATATGCCGCCTCGAAGATTAAAACTTACACATTTTTGTCGAGATTTTTCTGATGGGCCGGGGGAGTTGCGGGGGCGGTGTCCCCACCACTCCCGGCGGAGGACCCGGGAACTCGACGAAGAGAACTACGGCGGGGTCAACCCGTGGCGGAAAGACGGGCGTCAAAGCGGCCCTAAAGCTAGAGGCGGTCGCCGTTGATCCCTCGTCTCCGCTCATTGCGGCGAAGAAACCGACAAACGGCGAAACTAATGCTGGTGGGAATAATGGCGCCCAATCGGACCAGACCGTCAGCGCCTACAGTAACCAAGACGGACCGGCGGGGAAAACAGACTGAACTAAATTGTCAAGTTTTGCCCGAGGCTAAGTGCTGTCCGCGGTTATAGCCGCAGTATCACGCAGATAGAAAAAAATCACGTGACCTTGACCGTTAAGTATGCATGACCTTGATATTCAAGAGGATAGTCGAGGTACAAGTAGGCCTACATGTTTGTGCAAAATGTTATCAAGTCAGTGCAGCGGTTCCGGAGTTATCATGTTAACAAACTTTTTGTTTTATCTCTCAATAATGAAACATCCGAAAATCCGGTCCCGTGACCTTGACCATTGACATATGACCTTGAAACTCACTAGGTTTTCAAAAACTTTTGAGTACATGTTCGAGCAAAACTTCATCGAGCCAAGTGCAACGCTTCACGACTTATGGTGTTAAGAAAATTTTTGCTTTATCTGATCCCGCAATTGTGAAAAATCCGAAAATCCGGTCATGACCTTGAAATTCAGTACAATATTAGAGATTGTCAATGTACATAATTCTGCAAAATTGTATCTTGCTAAATGCAGCAGTTTATAAGATATCGTGGTAACTAAGAAAAAAACTCAGGGACGATGCTGAAAACAATGCTGCGGTGGCTACCGCGGACAGTAATAATGTGCAAACTGCGCTTACTTCGATCTGTTGTGGACATGTCGAGCGACAAGTTGTCGTGTTGCTGTTGTTGCTTGTCGCACCATTTATGAAGCGTTTGTTTATAATATCTGGTGCCGCACAAAAATCACTGACATTTTATTCGTTAGGCTTAAAGGCGTGTACGAAGCTACGAAAATGAACGGAACTAAACTAAAATCTTAGTTTTATTCGGTTGCGCTGCACGGACTGCGCAAATCGAACGAACTCACTGGCTTCTATCCCCAAAATCTGAAGTCAAAATTGGGCGCAACTCACCGCTACTTTCGTGCTTAAATCACCCCACTTTTTGTTTCAAGTATACCCCCTCCCTTTGGCTCTTTTTTTCTGTAGGGAAAAGTTTTGTTAAAAGTGTTGATTGCTCAGTGAAAATGGGGGAAAGTTTTGATCTACAGCCTCAACAAAACGCCCCTCCCTATTTTATACTAGGCGCAAGCTGCGTCCGCCAGGTATAGAATCCACTGAACGAACTGGTAGCTTAGCTTATTTTATTTCATTTTCTTTCATTTGCTTTGTACACGCCAAAACGTTATTTCAATATAATTGCACTAAACGAACTGTTGCCATGATCTATCCACTTGAGTTTGTTATGTATATCGCTTTTTGTAAAACTGTTGTGAACTATTTTTGTAGCGAACTGTCAGTATTTATAACACACAACAGTGTCAACATGTGCATAAAAATTTGAAGAAACATTTTACGACAGTTTGTACAATGTAAATAAACTACAGTTTTGTAAATCGTTGCTCTTGTTGCACTTACGCGTGTGTCATGAGCATTGTGAACTGGGGTGTTTACACGATCCAGCAAACGTCCAGCATTAGCACGTGTATTTTGAATACATTTGCTGAAAGTTTGCTGGACGTTTGCTGGATCGTGTAAACACCCCAGTTCACAATGCTCATGACACACGCGTAAGTTTTTGCCAAAACTTTTCGTCGGTTTGATTTATGCGCTGATTAAATGCAGCACGCAGTAAATAATATTATTAAATTAACATGCCAGTGTTTATTCAGATTTTTAGTTTTTCTGGTCGACTTTGTCGTTAACTAAATTGCGTTTTATTTTATAACGTTATTGTTTAGTAACAAAACAACAAAAACAACAACAAAAACAAAACTTCGTAATAGAAAAGCACAAGACTCGATTCGTTTCAGGTGTAGCCTATGTAATGTTATAATACTTTGGCAATCAAATAAATGTCCCATGTTAATGTGCAGTTAGTGGGATAAATTGTTGACTTGTGGCTTATTTTTTTCGCCTAATTTTTGCTATGTAAGTATGACCGAATTATTAATGTGTACAGTTTGTTAAGTCATTTACCACGCCGTATTGCTGTCGTAGGTTGTCCGTCTGTCCGTCTGTTTGTCCGTCCGTCTGCTTGCGTTCTATATTGCATCACAGTGGTTGTAGCATCGTAGGTAAGTAAGTAAGTAACTATAGTAATTTAAAAATCTCACAATAGAATTAAAGCGCGTTGAAGAAGAGCGTTAGGGTTAGAAAAGTAGGCGGGGCCAGGAAGATGCAATTTTTTGACAGACGCTGCAAATTTCTGGCATTTCTGGTAAATTTCTGGTAAATTATTTCGAAAATTGAAAGTTGTTAACTTCAAATTTTGCATTTTGCGATGCAAATTTGTTGACAAAATTTTTGGACGATTTTCATACAGTTTAAAATTTACGGGCAAGTTTTGCCCCAACTGCGCCCTCTTAGCACTACGCCGCTGGTTATAAACTTGACTGCCGTTACTCTCCGCTAGGTCCGTAGTTATCTTTCTAGCATCACAGACCTTTATACTCCGTTTAAACGATCAAGCAAACATCAAGCAAACATCAAGCAACCATCAAGCAAATGTATTCAAAATACACTTGCACGATGTGTGCTCTAATTGCTTGATGTTTGCTTGACGTTTGCTTGATGTTTGCTTTATCGTGTAAACGGGGTATTGGGCCGGTAATAAAGTATGGCCATTTTACACTTCCGACGTTGACGTGACTCGATTCGACCCAACTACAGTTTTGAGTTGAGTTGAGTTAAATCGTTTCGGCATCGTAAATGTAAACTGGTCATTACACTGCTTTGTGACAGCGGCACACATGCAAGAGAAACTTGCCCATAAAGTCGCTACCTAATACACCGTTTACACGATCAAGCAAACATCTAGCAGACATCGAGCAAACGTCGAGCAAGCATAAAGCAGCCTGATGGAACCCCGCCCCCTGGCTCAAATGTAGGCCTAAGCTTAGCCCACAGCTGATCACGTGTTATATAGGCCTTCCAATTACAACCCGCCCGCCCTTTTAATTAGCATGCTAATTACCATAGCTCGTAGAGCTAACTGGATGAATGCTAGCAAACATGAAGCAGAGGTCGAGCAAACGTCGAGGAATTAGCATGTGCATTTTGAATACATTTGCTCGACGTTTGCTCGATGTTTGCTCAATCGTGTAAACGAGGTATAACAGTGACAGGACAGGAGTCGAACCCCCGATCTTTCAATCGCAGTTTCGAAGCGCTATAGCTAACATACGCCACGCCGCCACGGTGGCACGTTTTGCCGAAACGCCATGAGCTTCTCTCTTGTCAGTGTGCTGCATGTTTTGTCAAAATGCACAGAAATATTGTAATTACCTACACGATAATATATCAGATGTTTATGTGACGATTTACTGTAACGTGCTGTTGTGTAAATATTATAGCTGTACGCTGCGATAAAACGGAGACTGGTTGTGTAAAGTTAAAGAAATACAAAAAAATAGCGGTGTTTGTTACTGTGACAGTTACTGGCTTGTTTTTTCTTACTTCACAATGTAAAAACCAACAGTATAGCTAAAATAGTGCAGTTCACAACATACACCATAATTTAGTGAATTATAATACAACACGTATACAAATATTGTTATTATCAATAATAATAATCAGTGACTTTTTAACGTTCTAACTATCTGTAAATTAATAATTTAGCCTAAACGTCTCGAAATTAGCGTAATTTGTTGTCCGATTATTGACCGATTAAAACAAGCCTACTTACTGACATAAGTAAGACGTGTGCAATAAAGCGACCGTAAAAGATCCACCAATATATCAAACGCGTCGCTACACTACTTTGCGAAATGTCGGCATTTAACGCTAAAATCCCACATGTTGGCGCAGCGTCGCGTTTTTAGTAAAAAGGTAAAAAGCTAAAAACGTAAAGGTGGTGTATAGCAGCTCTTAATAGAAAACTCATCACAAAGCCACGGAGCGTCATCTTCCATATGGGATCATACAGTGTTAGCTGTCACTCGACACCGGTGAACGCGCCTCGCCTTAATTTCTGCCAAATAGGCTGGTACTCAATTTTCTATCCCAGAGTTGACTTTGGTGTTGACTACATACCGAGATGTCTACCGACAGTCATCCGTCTAAGTAGTAAGTAAGTAAGTAAGTAAGTAAGTAAGTAAGTATGTGCATATTTAAAGTGCACAATGTCAGCCAGTGGCCGAATCCGAGTAGTGACCACTTGATAGCAATTCCGGCGGAAGTTGAACCCGTGACCTCTCGACCATACGTTTGACCCTACCGTCGCACAACCAAGCTATCGTGTCGCGCGATCTGTAACAAAAAAACTTTGATGCGATTTTTTACGGCTGCGTGCGCCGGCGAAATTTTTTTGACACACAGTCGTGGTGTAAGTTGAAGCTATGCATTGCTATAAAAGTTGACGGCTTTTTCCTTTTACGACCACCCTGTATTCCGCGTGACGTGCTGCTATATAGGCCCAACGGTGTATTTTTATGTCAACGATCGTCACTAAAATTATGCCTCAATTTTGTTTATCAGTATGGTCAAGTTTATCGCGTAACACCAAAACTGGCTGGTTATACGCGCAATATGAATACCGACTCTTTAGCAGCGTTGAGAAAAATCATGCTTAAAACGATTTTAAATCAGAAATGAAATCATGCTTTGAAAACAAATGTAAAATCAAAATCAACATCAAACATTTAAAAAAAATAAAATTACAATTTAAAAATGACTTTAGATCAGGATTTCATATCGTTTGATTTTAAATTTGACCAAACGCTGCCCCGTAACTTTATCTTTAAACAAACTTACTCATTCCAGAGACCGGTTCGGTTTAACACACTTATTCGACGATCGTCAACGGTCGTTCGCAATGTAAACTACATTGTCTTTTTCTTTGATCATGCTTGAGTCCACCCATAAAGTTATCAACTCATTATACCACTTCAAATATAGTGCTAGCGATCGGTTATAGCACGAGTGCAAGCGTGGAATAATAAGTTAGATTTGAATGCCCAGGCACGTCTGTCTCTACCAGAAAAGACGTTATCGACGAGATGTGTAAGGCCAAAGCTCCAATACATGAATTCGATGTGGATTGGTTGTACAAAAAGTATAGGCTCGAAACAACACGGCCTATACAATTTATTATGCGAGTGCAACGATGCATAATACGTCAACGGCAACTAGCTTTCGAGGGGCAGGTGTTGAGAAAACATGGTTTAGAGAATTCAGTGGTGACGGCTTCACAGGACAGACTGCTCTGGCAGCGCATAGTCGCTAACGTCGTCGACGACGGCACGACAACATGACATGACAACGAGGCAGAATACACTGTAAACCGTGTTGAAACACACTTATTTCATGGCCATGATCGACGGCGTGTTTTGTCTGAACGCACATTTGTGTGATATATAAACGGGAGACGTTATCAGTCGTCAGGCTTGTATGGGGTGAGGTTATGGACACTTTTTACAAACAGCCCAGACGCTATAGTGACAGATAGGAAGACTACGTTGGTCATGAAATAGATGAAATAGATCATGAAACTGGCACAATATTTTGACACATTGAAATTCTGTGGATTTGCTGTCGGCCTTCGATTTGATATGGACTTGTGCGGTTGTGCCTTACAACTTTCTGCGGATTTTTGGCCGACCGTTACATCGAGCCTTGAAAACCATAAATGTCGTCTGTCTGTCTGTTTACCTGGTCTGTCGTCTGTATGTGACGCATGTATTGTGGCTAAACTAACCGTACGCCGAAGGGTCGGCGATAGTACCGTTTTGAATAGCGCGATGACGAGTTTCTAAACGCTGTCAATAATAACCATGTTTTTATATGCAGCGGTTTGGCCGCAATTTTAAATAAAAATGTCAGTCTTCAGCCATCGCCACGTGCACCAAATATCCTACCGTTCATTGTAACGTTCGATATAGCAGCGTCACCATAGCGTGTATGAAACAGCAGTCACTATGAGAAATCGTTTTTTCCGCGACCGGAAGTCGGACACTGGCTTTTGGAAATAGGCGGTTCGGTCAGTGAACTTTAACGACAGTTGGGCATTTTGTTTGTAAATTTTATATTTGTTGCGAATTTGTTGTAGTGTTTGCTGCAGGTTACGGCATCTCATACAACAAATCCGTAAACAAATTGAAGATAGTGGAGATTGGATCTATACACGGTATAGGGCGCAGCAGATTGCAGTGGGCATTCGTGCATAACAAACACGATTTATGCCACTCTCTGCTTGTAGCGCAAGCGACGTTGTAATGAATTGATAAAATACACGCCAGCGATCACAGATATACGAGGAGAAAAGGACTATAACTACAATTCCGCATCACAACAAGAAACGGTTCGGCCCCGCATCTTTGTTGGAATTCTTATCATATGCGTGGAACATAATAAGATATCGCCGCTAATGGAAAAACTCAGCATTGAATTACTTTTTTCAGTCTGCTGCATACTGACCAGCATGGATGTAACAAAAAACCCAGCTGTTGCTAGAGTGGACCAACCGTATCATCGATACACGCAGCTTTCGACTTCAATTTCCCAGAGTGACTACAGTCCCACACACTCTATAGTGACGCTGCTATATCGAACGCTACAATCAACGCTAAGATACGATACGATAATTTACTGCACGTGAGTAATGGCTGCAGGCGAAAACTTTAGATTAAAAATTGCGGCCAAACCGCTGCGGATAAAGACAAGGATACTATTGACAGCCTATAAGAACTAGTCATCGCCCTATCCAACGGAACCATCGCCGATCCCGTATGGTGTACGGTTTAGCCACAATGCATGCGTTACTGACATACAGACGACAGCTTGTGCCATAAGAACAACCGTTAGTACGGTCGGTCAAAACAGTTCAGTCCAGCATCATCATTGGAATTCTTATCATAAGCGTGGATCATAATAAGATATCGCCAATAATGGAAAACTCAGCTCACTGAATTATTTCTGCTCTGCCGTCTTCTGCATACTAACTAAAAATCGCGAGCGCAGCACACAAACGACATCAAGATTTTTTCGCTGTCTGGTGACCTTTATTTTTGACCTAATTTGGAATTTTGACATTTCGAGCCGAAAACGATTAATCTTACCTAGAGCAAAAATCACACTAATATCGGTTTCTTCTGGCCTTCTCGTTAGCAAGTTAAGCTTTAAAATTCTTGTGCTGCCGGGTTTTTTTTGTTTTTAAAGAAACCTGCATTCTTAAAAGTTTATTACACTGTTGAAAATTATTTAAGCATTTTTAAAGTTTATTTTTAACGTTTTTTGGAAAAAAACGGCTTGTCTTTATTTTGTAATGCTGCAGTAATTTTGCTTAAATTCTCACGCATAGCTACTATTTAACGTGACAGTTGCTTTTGTGAGTTGTAGTATAACATTACATGATACGTCATAATGTGACATAATATAAAATATGGAAAAAATTGCCCGTCTTTTATTAGTTTTTTTCGGCTGCAACGGTTGCAGCCGAAAAAAACTAAGGAGAAAAGGGCAACCTAAAGCACAATTTCTTACGCCTTATGAGCTCTGTACGTACGGTAATAAATGAACAGACGGACGAACGGACGGGCAAGATCCGTAATGTGGCTTAGCAGGACGGTCGCATAATGACAGCGTAATTGACGTATGCTGCACGATGTGCTACCGCATATTAATTTTCTCTCATTAGTCATAACGAGCGCCGTGCGTGTCTGATATTGCATTCTGATTCTACTTTGTAGTCATACGTCTGATTGTTTGAACACGAAGCTTACAGCAGTAACGATAGGAGCCTACAGCGGATTGGGAATAAAACGAGAAAACAAAAAAAAAACAATTTCGTTTTTATTTCTGTTTTAGAAGTTGGCGTACGTGAAAGGAAATTAGGCTACATAGACCTACAGACTAGATTATCAACTCTATCATCATCAGCAGCAGCATTACTGGGGGGGAGGGTTGGCGTGTCCTAAATAATAACAAAAAGCCCGGCTGTCGCTAGGGTTGGCCGACCGTAGCGCTTATTTCTGAAAGCCAGCTTCCGACTTCCGGTCGCGGTAAGAAATCGATTTCCCAAAGCGACTACAGTCCCATAGAGGCTATAGTGACGCTGCCGCATCGAACGCTACAATCAGCGTTAATATACAGTAAGGCCTAGGGTGATTTGGCCCACGTGAGTGTTGAATGGGGGCAGCAACTTTGCATTAAAATTGCGGCCAAACTGCTGCATAGAGAGACATGGTTACTGCTGACAGCCTATGAAAATTCGTGATCGCTTTATCCAACAATATACCATCGCCGACTCTCTACGACCTACAGTTTAGCCACACGCGTTACAGACGAAAGACCACGACGAGAGACAGACAGGCGAGACGACAGACGACTTATCGTATAGTCGCCCATACACTGACGGCTGAGTGACCGGCCTATTTATTTTAGCTTTAATAGGGGGTGATAGTCATATACACACTGCGGCTGAAACGGTCTAAAACTTTTTTGGTAATATTATTTTGCACAATACGTCGACACATTCGCAAAAAGAGTCCTCGACAAAGACAGATTTGAACAGCTGTTTTATTATCTCGTATAAACTACGACGTACAGAGTCCAGCATTTTTGTCGACGTTTTGTGTAAGACTGCTGTGCCATTACCGTTCGGAATATTGCTCGGGCGTTTTATTTCAGTTTTATGTCGCATACAGCGCATATGTAGGCCTAGCTGTTATGACATCGTGACTGTATGATGGTGATAATATTTAAGCACACACTTCGCTTTTATCGAGCTGTTTCGCCGAACGATAGCTGCCGTTGCTGCAACGATTGTCATAACGATGGTGTATATGACAGCAGTCATAAGCGCAAACTTAGAGGAAAAACGGGAACACGTACCCCCCCCCAAAAAAAAAATTGTTTAAAACACTCAATAAAAGTGTCTTTCGATATCGTAACCTTTGGGATAAATTTGCATATACACTGTCCGCACATCGCACAATAGAAATGTTAAATCTAAACAAATCTAAGTAAAACTTTGTAAACATATTTCTCAATGAATTGCTAAAACAATCATCAAATTTTGTTTAAAAATATTATTTAATTGCGGAGTTATCAATCGTTAAATACTGATAACAAAATATTTCCGTTACCAATATGGCATAATGCCATTACATAAATAAACCACTCTGCACATTTGCGTCACTTTAACAAATATCGTCTGATTCTAGAAAAATGCATCATTCATTGGCAAAGAAAATGCCAAATTTCAGTTAAATTTGCCAAAGCAAACAATAGCTACAGTGGCTTTTGTGAGGTTATCCGAAACATTTTAGTTTCAGGTTATTGTGGATAACGTCAGCCACAAACAGAATTGAAATTGAAGTGTTTTGGGGATAACCTCATATAAGCCGCCGTTGTGACTATTGTTTGCGTCGGCAAATTTAACTGACATTTGGCAGTTTAGTTGCCAATAGGTCTAGGTTAATGTAGAATTTTGTTAAAATAAAATGTTTTCTGTTAAAGTCAAGCAAATGTACAATAACATAGTCGTTTACTTGTAAAACGCCATACTGGCGACAAAGATATTTTGTTATTGATATTCAACGATTAATAACTCCGCTAATAAGTAATATTTTTAACCAATTAAAATTTAGCTGTTATTTTAACAATTTATTAATAATAAAGTGTACAAATTTTTATTTAAATTTGTTTAGATTTGACATTTTTATTGTACGATGTTTAGGGAGTTAGACCTACTTTTTTTCGAACACGGAGTAATCAGCCTAAAAAATCTGAAATTTCGGTTGCAGTCAGCAAAAATACGGATGGGCCGGATTTTTTTGTAATTCGTATTTTTTATTGAGATATGCCATGTAGACCTATAAACGGCCGATTGCACATTACCTCACAAAACACGACGACATATTAAATAGTAGGCCTACCCATGAGAACTAAAGTAACGATAGGCCTACTGCAGAATAACACACTGAGCGTAAACATTTTTCCAGCAAAACTTTGAAAACAAACTTTAAGCTGTAAAATATTTTTAAAAGTCAATAAAAATTTAAGGGAGGCCGGTTTTCTGTGGCTGAACAGCAACCAAAAGTTTGTTAACAAAATTTTGTTAAGGCCCTACTGATTGGCCAAAAAACTATAGGTCGAATCATTACAACCACTCTCAGGGTTCTACTCTGTACCAGGTATAAAAACAGTTTATGACACCTCACAGACACCCAGTCAGTTTTGAAAAGAAATAACCCCACAAAATTCTTACTTTACCAGACTCCTTTAAACTTTTGTTTTTGACTAGAAAAGTTCATAGATGTGTGTATAGCAATTTATAAAAACTCATTTTAGAGTTACGCGTCGGCTAATACACTGGATTGGATCACACACCTGCCATCCGACACAGTTATAGGGTGTTTACACGATCCAGCAAACGTCCAACAAAATTTCAGCAAATGTATTCAAAATACACGTGCTAAATAAATGCTGGACGTTTGCTGTAAAGTGTAAACACCCTATTAAATTTACCTCTGTCTTCTTAACTTCAGTAAGGCAGTCTGGTACATGATTTACCTACCCCGGAAGGATCGAAGGCTGAGTTGACATAAGTGGTTGATTACATAACGAGATGGTTGTGACTTGTCCTGGTTTTCACAGTGCGTGCCTTTCAATAGGCTAATCTGGCCAAGTTTATTCTTATGATATAACAACTTTTATGTCGCAGACATGATAGACATAATATCGTTCGTGTGTCTATAAGCTATCGAGTTGTAGGTCGCTGTATCTCAGTAACGGTGTGAGATAGGGCCTAGGTTACTATTAATTATTAATAGGAAGTCGTACACTGGCTTTCGATTGGCACGAAAAAAAGAACCGCTACAGGCTTTTGCGCGTCTCGTGAGCATTAGCTCAAATTTTTTGTTTTATCAGTTAATAAGATTTTGTAAGGGAAAGGTGTTGAATTTTCATTGTTGTATTTTGTGGTTACTAGTATGTTACAGTACATATATCTTTGTTTTTACTTATCGGCATTTCTTATACATGCTCTTTTAACGTAATGAATAAAAAATAAAATAATACAGTATGGTAACGTTGATGCAATTTTCCTTACGAAAATTTCTTCGTATTCTACTGATCATTCTTTTTGGTTTTCGACGAAAAATTATTGAACCCCCGCTGGGAATAATCGGCATTTGCAGGCATCGGGTTTCTTGCTAAACGCAACTTAGTCGTCACGAAAGCACTGAGACATAAAGTGAGATCTGCGAATGGTGAAGATAAGCGTGTGTATGACGTCATTCATCATCGTCATCATCATCATCAGCAGCAGCAGCAGCAGTAACAGTATCAGTTCGGCAAGTAGTAGGCCTAACAACTGTTTATCGCGTGGCGGATCGTAAAAGTTAATGTCTCATACACCGCCGCCGCGACAGATACAGACACTGTTATGACACACAGTTATTACACGTCGACGAGATAGAAGCGATCAGAGAGTTCAAATCTCCGCCGACAACGGCGCTGCCACTTGGCGAATGCAAACGACTTAATGCAGCAGCGCTGTCTTCGAGTAGCAAAGAAACCGGGATCCAACAGGATTCACGAAAAATTTCGGATAGCCACTAAAACTTTTCATGCTGTCTCTTTAGTTTACGTACTTTTTTACATTTTTTTGTGTTTGTCCGTCGGCCGAGAGAGAAAACCTACTCCATACTGCAGCCGAAACAGCATATATAAACTGGCATTTTTTGCTTTATCGGTTGCAAAAAACAAGGTTAATGTAATTTGGCATCAAGCGATCGCTACGAACTATTATTTTTGTTGCAATAGGAAACTGCGTGAAATCGAATAAGTTTTTATAAGCTGATGTTGTGATCATTCCGCTAAGCTTATCTGCATTTAATACCCCGTTTACACGATTGAGCAAACATGGAGCAAACATCGAGCAAACATCGAGCAGGCCTGATGGAACCCCGCCCTCTCATGGCTCAAATGTAGGCCTAGGCTTAGCCCACAGCTGATCACGAGTTATATAGGCCTTCCAATTACAACCCGTTCGCTTTTCTAATTAGCATGCTAATTACCATAGCTCGTCGAGCTAGCTCGATGTTTGCTCGATCGTGTAAACAAGGTATAACGGTTCGACTGTAATTTGCAATGTTAAACTAAAGTAAAAATTCCGACCCAAAAATCTATCCAATCCAGTGCTCAAGTAAACCGAAGCTTTGATCTAATATTAGTTTTATATTGCTAGGGACCACACTAGTGTCCTTGCAAAATAGCATTCCATTTCGTCCACCGACCTTAACGGAGTGCAGGAATGTGACAGACGAAGGGCCAGACAGACCACGCTGCGAAAAAGTAAAATTCGTCCCAATAGCCGGACGAATGCTTTCGGAGATGAGGGCCATAAAACACGAAAAAAATACCACAAATTCGTCTAACGCAAGATATACGCAAGGGCACCGTCATCTTCGAACATTTATAGGACTATATCGCTGTCAGCGTCGTTGTCGTGGAAAGAATATGTAATATTTGATCACGTCGGAAACTGTCCGCAGGGGACTTCCGCCCAGTCCGTCACTGATAGGACTGCATGACAGACATTTGCGATCTGTCTGTTTGAGTGAGTGATATTCTAGTTGTGTGCTTTTTCGTTTTACATTTGTTTCGTTTTCTGTTTTTAACAACTACAACTCTTGATTTTTTGTATAGACTTCAATAGTCCAAACATTTATAATTAAAAAAATTGGGCAACAGTTTAAGAGCGGACGGTTCCCTCATTGTCTATATGAAAAAAATTCGTTAATAAAACTTTACAATATGATACCTCGTTTAAAACTGTAGATGATACTCGTATTAATAAAAGTTGGAATAAAAGCAAAAAAACCAACTGTCGTCAGGGTGGGTGGACAGTATCGCCTATATTCGAAGGCTAGCATTCGACTTTCGGTCACGGAAAAAAAGCGATTTCCCAGAGTGACTGCAGTCCCATACACGCCATAGTGACGCTACTATATCGAACGCTACGACCCTGGGATACGACTCGGTAATTCGGCGCACGTGGGTGATGGCTGCAGACAACAACTTTGCATTCAAAATTGCGGCCAAACCGCTGCAGATGGTTACTATTGACAGCCTACAGGAACTCGTCGTCGCTCTATCCAACGCTACCGTCGCCGACTTCCTACCATGTGCAGTTGAGCCACAATATAGGCCTACATAATAAATAAGTTACAAGCAGACGACAGACGACGCATCGTACCAAAAGCTCAACCTAATAGTCGGCCAAAAACTGTTCCCGGGACCGGATGACAGCTGTCAATAAAAACAGGTAACTTGTACGTGACGAAAATTTGCCGACAGCAGCAGCAGCAGCAGCAGAGCAGCATAGAAAGTAATAATATTGTATTCTTCTCAGCCGTCGGCTTGTCTAGGCCTATTATAACCTGCTTGGACATTGCGTTGGACATTGTTATCTGCTTGTTTGCTGAAGGCTGTAGGCTATATGCCACTATGCCGTCTGAATACCGTATCGTTAACGTCCAATTGTCACTAGTGACGTACATGGGGTAGTGGCCAACATGTTGGTCTTGATCAGCATAGATGCTCTACACCAGGCCTAGTTACTACTTAAATGGGTGACTGTATATACGGATAGGTAAACCATCTCGGTAGGCCTATAGCCTATAACTGACCACTAAGGTCAACTCAGCCTTCCATCCTTCTGGGCTAGGTAATCGAGTACCTGGCTGGGATAAAGGTGGGGCGCTTTCACCAGCCAGTCAGTTATTATCCTACAATAAGCCTGCACTGCAGCATCAAGTTTGTACCCAGTTCTCAATCCGATATCAGCCCAAGTCTATAGGCCCCTAATGTTGTCTGACTGGCTGATTTAATGGGGGGGGGCGAGACACAATAGGCGCTATAGGTAGAGGCACCTCGCTGTGCAGCATAATGTGTGTAGGCCTACAGCTGGCCTATAATGCTGTTTGTAGTAAAGGTCACCGGAAAGGAGGCGTGTTTACCTAGGAGAGTTAAAGCTTCCCCGACCTAAGCTTATAGTGATAGGCTATGAGGTGCGCAGTCTAAGTCTTTCTAGAACGAGTTGTGCGTTTTTAATAGTGCCCGGTTTGGAAGCGGAAGACGCTGTAATTAGCTGTTAATGCGGTTGTGGTGACTACGAACGTGTCTGCTGTTTTCAAGACAGGTGCTGAGTTTTAGGCTCTACAGCTGTTATGCTATTCGAGTTCGATCATTTAGAATAGATCGAGTGATAGCTACAATAGCTAGGCGAAATATGTAGGCCGAGCTAGGCGACCGTCCACGTACACTCTGGCACGTGAGTTAGCGAGCGCTGAGTTTAATGCTCTCATGAATAGTTTCTGGTTTTTATAACGCCCCATTGCATAAAAAGATCGTCAGTAAATCAGCAATAGGCCTAGCGGATAACAAATTAGAAGTGGTCGTTCATACATGACGTCACGAAATTTTAGGCCTTTTCCACTTTCGTCACGTTTCGTCACATTTGTCTGGACCCCCATCAAATGCGACGTCACAAAACGTCTACCCTCTCCCCCGGCAGCCTGTAGTGTAGTCTACAGAACAGTATCAGCGTATATAAATTACGATATATAAAAATTATATCTGTCATCAATATTGTCTGCTGCCTACTTAATGGAGAAAATCGTGCGAAATTAAGTACAGCGTTCCGAAATGTTTTAGGCTCAAGTTACTCGTCTTGTCACATACGACAAGTTGGCGACGGGAATTTGGCTGTTTCTTGTGTCTTTCAACATATGTGACGTGTGACGTCGCGCTAATTTTAACCCTCCTCCCGTACGTCACACGTCGTCACAATTTCACCCTCGGAGCGTGACGTCATTTATGGTCGACCCCTAAGCAGGGATGTGCACCAGACCTTTTAAGGCGAGACCGAGACGAGACCCGAGACGTTTAGAATTTTGTCCGAGACGACACCGAGACGAGACGTTGCAGCTTCCGAGACGCTGGCCGAGACCTTTAAGCTCTCGAAATTCTCGAGACTCGCACCATGGTAATAAACGCTTTCTATTTGTGATATTGTGGGTTTTTGCACTTTATTTTGACAATAAATTATCACTGAATAATTAACGGCTTGCACCATAAAGAATTGCAACTGCAG
>Ga0056128_1001949_pt1 | contig 23979 bp, 8 predicted proteins | sample WorMetLIZISLAND2_FD_71113 | JGI IMG/M metagenome (GOLD analysis project Ga0056128, IMG submission 71113) | Marine gutless worms symbiont microbial communities from Max Planck institute for Marine Microbiology, Germany - Olavius geniculatus... ... | reverse complement strand
GAAGCAAAATTATGACAGCGACGAAGATAATTAGTAGACAGGACAACTCAACTTAGTTTTCACGTAGCTATAAGATTAAAGTGAGTGAATTCTGGGCACTTTTGTAAAACGGTTGTCACAAAACTGGAGTAAGACATTCCTTGACAATAAAAAAACTTTTAATGGAATTTGGAATTATCCAAATAGTAGGCCTAATATTCAAATTTACGCTCTGTGTACGTTTACTTTTAGTGTACAAACTTTTAAATCTTTTCTTAATAAACGCGTTTATTAACGTTTATTATAATTTTTTGACGTTTATCACATCTACGAGCTACACGCACTTATAAGTTGAAATACCGTGTATAATCAGTAAAAATTGCAGGAGATGAAAATAAAATTGTATTAAAGAATAGAAAACAGTACTTTAACATACCGGTTTTGTTTTCTGGATTAGTCCGTCTTTGATATTAAGTCGACATTGTATTTGGTGCCTGTTCTATATTTTGTGTGATATCATGATATACCTTTGAACGGCTGATACGTGAGATGATAGTAGACAAGTGATAAATCAGACAACAGTAATGAGTCACGAAGATGATTTCAGAGGGGAGGCGATGTGTAGCAGGAATAACGATTAGTAATTTTGCGGAGAAACGGGTTGGTCAGCGAGCAAAAGTGACGACAGATGAGGATTAAGCATTAGGTGGAGTTCTGAGAGACAGCGAGTCATGCAGGTAGGGCGGTTGAGTGGTATAGAGAAGTTTGAAGATAGGAGTCTGATATGATATGATATGAGCTTTAAAACCACTTGAAGAGATGTGCAGCTAAAACAGGAGGAATGTGAGTGAATTTTGGAGCTTTGTACTGATGGTAACCAATAAAATTTATTCGTTTATTCACTTTTCGCGCGCTTCAGATAGACTATTTTACTAGTATCAGCTTACGAAAAGACAAACTAGTTTGCAAGTTGCTGCTGTTCAATTCACGTTAGCGCTGTGCTTTGCTATGTCTTGAGTCATTATGACATGATAATGTATAGCGTAACTTCCGAGTTCCGAACGTTTTTTTTTCCCGCTGATAGTTATTTTGCGTGAGCAAAACGATTAGCGTCAAGACATTCTGATGACATACTGCTGGCACTGCGTCATACATAACACTACTGCGGGAAATTTGCGTGATGAAACCACAGCGATAGTCATAATGGGACAATGAAATTAAAATTGTGGCTGACGCGCTTTTAATTCTGCCGCTTTTGACATTTTGTGCGCGTTATAAATTTTGTGTAGAATTTGTGCATGTAGCGCGTCACAAAGTTTTTTAAAGTAAGCGCTATAAAAACTGACACCTTCTTAGCTGACCCTATAGTAAGTAACGGTCGAGCTATTGGCATGGTTGTCGTCCGCGTCGCGTCTGCGTCAGAAAACTTGAAGCGACAGACATTTTTCATAAGCGATGTTGTTAACTTTGTTTCATCCAATGCCAAAATGAGAGTTGCTTGAAATTAAAATTGTTACTAATTACCGATAATGCTGTAAACAAAATGGCCTAAAAAGCAACCACTAAGAGCCCAATCCGCTCAAACATTTATATATTTAAAACTTTTTCTGAAAATATTAACCGGTATTCAAAATTCTTTTATTAGCCAAATTAGTGGTAAACTTGAAAAATGCCAGGTCTAATTGTTAAACATTTTATATGTTTTAAACGCTCGTGAAATATATTCAGCTTTAAAATACTCAAAACTGCTTCGCAACGCACTTACTATAAAGCTGACTATTTCGTGAAGTAGGCTACGATGTGAATATTAGGAAAGTGCTAAAGCTTCTAATTATAACGTGATTTTAAAATGTACTGCATAGTAGGCCTATGCGAGAAAGCCTATGCGAGAAAACGAACTTTCGAAAAGTTGTCAATATTTAAAGTATAATTATAACAAATAGTTAAAGGCATACTTTTAGTGGGCTATTCAATACCAATTCACAATGTAAATGAATTTTGATAGAAACTTGATGGAGTAACGGTAAAGACGTTGGATCAACGACAAAAGGTCTTGCGCTTAACTTCCGGTTTGATCGCCATCAAGTGGTTACTATTTGGATGGGTGACTGTCTGCGGATAGGTAAATCATTTTTGTGTCCTATATAACCAGTGCTAAGACAAACTTAGCTTTCCATCCAAAGGCTTTGGTTAAAGCGAAGCGCTTTCGCCTGTGTCGAGTAACAGATCTGTGTGATCCCATATATGGCAGCTGACGCTCCGTAGCTTCTTGATGGATTATCATTTAGAGCTTTTATATAGGTCTATAATGAGGCGTTATATAAGACGGATCGTCAGAGAATTTGGTACCCGATAATTCTGGAATAACGACAATTATTGTTTCAAGAGCAAATCGCCTGCAGTGATGGTTGTGGCAACAGTTTCAGCAACTTGTGTTGAACGTCTGTCGAAGAAGACGCTCCTTGTGTACGTCTGAATTGGTAGTCTGTCTCTCGAGTGTTTTGCGCTGGCTGCAGCGATGCAACTACGCCGTGGAGCCCCCACCGTTCCGCGATTTTTACGCGACCTATACCGTTACGATAAAACAGAGAGAACAGCTTCCTTAAGTCACTAAGATGAAAATTAACGTTCGTTTTGAAAAAAATATAGAAAATTACCCCACGTGTTGGTGAACACTGTGAAGGAAATAGAGGCGAGGAACACAATCTTGTACGTGCATGTTGATTTGTTATTATTTGTTTATTGAGTTTTACGAAGTAATCACAAATTGACAACTATAATATTGTTTTAACAGTTAAGTTTTTTTCTCTGGCCTGGCGCTGGAAGGCAGTTGCCTCCCTTTGCTTTGCTTAGTTCCGCCACTGCGATGTTGGTTCGACGCAACTCGACGAGGAACGATGTTGCTGGCCATAAGTCAGAGTTAGCGACGATCTATGTGCGCCATACAACATGAAGCTACACTGCGTCCGTTATGCTCAACCTCCATTTACTTCGATCTGCTGTCGATTTGTTCGTTCTGCAACATGTCGCACGACGGGCTGCATGCCCTACAAATTTTCAGTGAGTCGAAAGCCACAACAAGTCCGCACGACAAGATGTTGCGTGATTTGTTGTAGGACTTGTTATCTGCCTGGCTCAGAACAAATCGAAGTAGTGGAGTTTGGGCTTTAGACTCGGTGAGCTTGAACAGAATTTGCATAGGCATACATCGTTTTCTGCATCTTGCTAATTCGACGCCCGAGTCTTGGCGTCTGCGACTTCGCGCGCTCCGTTTCACACGCGTCAACATTTTCATACTGTTTTATACACACACTCGTAGGATTTAATGTTAATTTTAACAAATGCAGCATTTTCCGCCGAGCTTCTAAAAGTCATTATTTTGTTCAAATCATGTAAGGAATCGTGGTAGCTGCAATGAGCAACTCGCCTGTAGAATAGAGAAGACCCAGAGAACGTCCTCGTGATACATGGTTGAGAACTGTGTCCCTGGACGGCCAGCTTTTCAGCACCGGCGTTCACTCGGCCTGGCGTCTTGCTGCAGATCGCCGACAGTGGCGTCAAGTTGTTCGATTACAAAGACTCGTCCAGTCTTTTTACTGCCGTATTAACAAATAGCATGTCAACAGTCATTTAATATCGGGTGAAATCGCTTTTTTTCTATTCGCCAGGTGACAGCAGCAACTTGCAATTGCATGGTCTGGTTAAGGGTTGGACCCAAAATCTTTTCTTTCCTTATCGGTTAGGAACCCCATCTGACACAATGTGTCCTCAACCCTCACAGGTGTGCTTGCTAAATGGCATGTAAACCCGTCAAACAGTTTAAGCAGGGCGCAATAGTGTGACAAACGACAGACAGACGACAGACCACGCTACTAGAAATGGGCAGCTGTAGGCGAAATCGCTTGCGCGGAGCGATTTCGCCTAAAAGGTGTGTGCCGTAATAGTGAATCTTTGCTAGGATGTGCTCTTCAAGCGGAAATCATTGTCATCGTCATCATCACTGTCGTAGGCGTCGTCGTCGTCGTCTTTCGCCAAGGTCATCCAATAAATCACAGGCGTTGTGACTGAACCGAAGTGTACCACTTGACCGACTTAACTTAATGTCAGGGAAACTTTGAGTAATCCGTCACGTCATTGCTGGCTCGAGTTCTCGTTTCAAAAATAACCCACAGCCTCCTTGCTTTATGTTAGGCCTCAAACACTTTACTCACTTTTCGTCATATTCTAAAATCCAAAATAAGAGCTGCGCAGTGCGCCTATCAAGTGTATGTTAATTTACTGAGATTGAAAAGTACTGGTTTACGTATACGTATTTGTGATTTTTCTAATCATTGACACTGGGCACAGGGTGGTGAAAGCTTGAGTTCAACCACCGATTTTTTGGTTATAATTGCGACAAAATTTGGCAGACTTCATTGCTTTTCTTTTTACTACCGTAGGCCTGCTCATCAGAAAATTTGCAACAAAGTAATATAGGCCTATATAAACAAAGTGTATAGAAGATTTTCTATACACTTTGCTATATAAACACCCTATTGCACCCTATTGCACCTGAAATATGTCGCCGCATTACCTTGTGAAATACTAACGAACAGCCTTCTGAACGTTGATTGGGCTACACGTTCAACAAAAAGCTTTTTTTACAAATACGCCATTTTGTATATTTTTGTAACATTGCTGTGGTGTTGTGTTTACTGTTTAGACAAATATTTTTTCGTCAACATGACTTCACAGGACTGGAATAAATGTCAAACGTGATAGTCGCGAATTCACAACCGGAAGATGCTAACACGATGACGTCACGTACTGGGCAGGTTAGAAGAACCGTCATCCAGTCTGCTATGTCTTTCTTCATTTACAGTATGTCACTAACGATAAAACATCTACACGCATAACCATTCACGGCCATTTGTCACGTTTACCGGCAGACGTACGTAGTTGGAATATAGTGGCGGCAATACCGAATTTAAAGAAAACTTATTGCAAAGACATACATAATTAGGCCTATCTCCGCCAAAAATGGAGGATTTGTGACATGGTTTGTCTGTTGCCTGTCGGATTACATGCAAAGTTGCGAGTACATTTTGGTACAATTCAGTCCGAATGTTGGACCAGACCCCAGAAAGAATCGTTTAGATAATGTCGGCGATCTGAAGTTTTTTACGCGCCACAGCAGAATGCTCCGCGCGTCTTATCTATGGCCTGGCGTCTGTCTGTCGAACGATGAATCATTAGGCAGGATTCTTTACTTTGTAGGTGTATCGCAGCAAGTGCGACGTCATAGCTGTTAATTTGTTGCGCTTACAGGCGTGTTATTACTTTGTGTGTACAGGTTGTGTGTCCGAAGTACAAATCTCTGTACGAGTCTTTGCGCCACGACCTCCAGCTGACCTGCTTCGTCCTGACTGTTGCTATTTATGGCTGCTCGGTGGCGGTAGTCACGTGGCCTAGGCACGACAGTTCTGCCAGCGACTGTCGGCGAGTGGCATCACGCTATGGCGACGTCGACGACGACGACCGAGCTCCTTGGACCGGCCGGTCGTTCGAACACAACAAACGTATCAGCAGTAGTAGTAGTGAGATGACTGGTGACGTTGTGACACCCGTAGTACGGTCAGCAAGATGTCAGTCGAGTTCAGAGAGTAACTTCGTCAGCACGCTGACGCTAACCTGGTGCTCTCTGATCGCCGTCATCTATCTTCTTTACGTCGCCGAGTACTACTACAACAACAACAACAACAACTACAACAGTTGCATCTACGTCGTCGAGTGCTGGTTCAGTCCATATCGTCGTCGTTTCTCGGACAAACGGCGTCGCGTCGTCGACACGCGAGCCGCCTACGACCTGGTGACGTCACTGCGAAATGCTCTTCCGGTGATCCGCTGGACCGCGGTGTCCTACCACTACATCCGGTCAGCGGTGGCGTCTGTCAGCGTGACGTCACCGTTACGTCAGCACAAGTACTACAAGCAGCGGGTGGTGACGCACCGCGCCACGTCGCTGTTTCACTGCGCGCCCGATGAGCTCGTCGACCGGTCGCTGGCCCTCGTTGATCTCGAGTCGTTTCCGGTTACGTGGCTGCGGATCACGTGCCAGTTTTCGTTCGGGTCGGCATCGGCGCGGCGAGAGTTCGCGAGACAACGGGACGCGTTCTGCGCCGAACAGCGCACGCGCGACCAGCATGTCGACTTCCGCCAGACGCTTAGCCTGCTGGGAGCGCTATCCGGCGGCGGCGGAGGCGGCCATATTGTGCCGCCGTGGTCACGTGAGATGGCGGTGTGTAACCCGGATGTACGGCCGTGGTACAGCAGCGTGGCGGTCTACTGGTTGGCGTCGCTACTGACCCTTTCCTGGCCTCTGCGAGTCGTCCTGCAATGGCGCACGGCTACGCTGGACTACACCGTGTACAAAGTGTTCGACTGCCGGCGCCATGCTGACGTCACGGCGTCACGTGACCACCGCGACAACGATGACGTCATCAGTGTGACGTCACTGGAGAACAGCAGCAACAGCGCTAGTAGCAGTAGTGTAAACAGCGATAGCATCAGCAGCGATAGCGTGGGTCTGGTCGATACGGACTGCGCTCTTGCGCCCAGTTACTCTCAGGCGATATTGATGGACACTCGGACACTTGATGACCGTAAACCCCTTCATCATCATCATCAACCGCAGCAGCAGCAGCAGCAGTGTCAACAATGGCGACGTGGATGCTACATCGGCCGATTGAGGCGCGTTCAGTCGTGTCTGACGTCATTTCACCGTGACGTCACAACCACTGACGTCAAGCCGTCGCCGTCGCTAACAACCCATCTTCATCAGCAGCCGGCGGCCATCTTGATGACGTCACGTCCGCCCAGCTACAACACTGCCATGTGCATCGCGGGACACGTGACCGATGTGGCACCGACTCCAGTCACCATGCCGCCATGATATCGGTCATCCTGATAGAGCTGTTCAGTTCAGTTCTCTTATAGTGCCCGTTTCTTGGTTTCTCGCTCTTAACTATGCAGTCGTTTAACTAAGGCAGTAGGTCTAAATTTGTAATTATCGCGCATTTATTGCAGGAATTGAGTGCCTCAGGCGCAAAAAACATCTTAATGTTATAACTGTTTGGCTGTAAAGGAGAATCGCCCAGAAAGGTACAGTGAACCGTTTGACTGGCAAGCTTCGTGTAACTGATATTTCTTTTTTTCTTTTCTTTTTTTCTGTACTTTGTGTACGATGAAACAATAAATAAATATATATAATACACGTACAGCAGCAGACATTATTTCTGCCAATGGTTTTAGCAGGGTGCATGAATAACAGACAGACGGACAATGCTATAGGCGTTAGCATCTGGCGCATCGCTGATTTTTAGCGATGCCGATTATAACAAGTAATTTGAGAAAAGCTCACGTGACGCGCGATAGCAGCGGTCCTGCCACCTGGGCAATCGTGTACAGCATGCAATAAAATAATAATGCCTTTTGAAAAAGTACCCACATCTGAGGCCTCCGTACGGAAGACTTCTTGAATTAAGAAGGTCGAAATTCTAATTGTTAAAAACGGACATTTTATGCTGAAAATTGCATAGGCTTACGCATGCTATCCAGGTTTATCTTTAGCTATTTCGGCGCAATTCACTTTCGAAATGTGCGCCGAAGCCAAAAATTTCCAAATAGTAAAATCCTCTATTGTTCAAGGTTCAAGATCGTTCAGGGTCATCGATGTTAATAAATCTAAAAAGCCCGTCACCAGTGTTTGTTGTGATAAGCAGCATGTGTGTAGGCCTACCTGTCTGCAACCGTGTTCACGCTACACGAGCCAACAGCAGTAAAATAACCACTTTTTAGGCGGGTACCCCTCTTTGACGCCCTCGTGCGCAGGTCTCCTTGAACTTGAACTGCTAAAATCTACGTTTAATGCTAAAAATTTCATATTCAGGTTGTCTGGGTCTATCTCTAGCCATTTGGCGCAATTTACTCTAAAAATGTGTGTCTCAGCTTGAAATCACAAACAAATCACGAAAACCCCTAATTTTGGGGGTCACCGCCCAACCAGACACTTCAGAGAGTATAGGCGTAAATTAGACCAAGGCCTATTTTTCGAGACGCATCAGTCCATCAAGAATATTACACTCAAACAGTTGCAATGCCAATGTTAAAATTATTGTCGCCATCGTCATTGTCGTCGATCGCCATTGCCAGTAGATCTAGCTGCTTTCTGCATATGTTGCAATCTACCAATAATTCGTGCATGCTTTACATTCGTTCTACATGTTTTTGCCTGCTAAACTAGTAGAGCATTATAAAGCTTATCTGGGAGCTTAATATTTTTTTCAAGGCAAAAACCTTACAAAGTAGGCCTAATTAACTTGAAATTATTTACTAAGGCGCGTATTAAACAGAATTCAGAGGAAATGATAGGAAACGAACGTGCTATAAAAACTGCATGATTCTTTTATCACAGTGATCGAACAGTGACGGCAGTCCAATAAGTATAGCAGCAGAAAGCATAGCGACGACGCAAAGCTGACTGAAATATTTTAACCTTCAAGCGTTATCTTGATTTACGTTAATTCTCGAACCTGTTAGCACTGCAGTTAGCACGTTCTGTAAGCATCGTCGCTTATAGCCTACTCTATTTTTTGTGAACATGGTAGGCCTATTTTGAGCCGTTTATATTAGACGTACACTATATGTATTATGCAGTTGGAGTGTTGGACCAAAGTATACTAGCTATACACGATGTCTAGAAAAAAGTAACCCATAAACCATGTAGGCCTAGTAATGTTAATTAGAAATGCCACATCTAAACAAATTTAAACAAAAGTTTGTACGCTTAATTTACAGTAAATCTACAGAGTAGGCCTAATTACAAAATTTCGTTAACTCAAAAAATAAAAATACTAGGCCTATTCAGTAGCGGAGTTACTGAGCTGCTTTTATAGATGCACATTGATGCATCGTAACTTATCGAGGCAGTAAGAAAAGACACGTTTAGGCCTACTACGCTATCCTATGATGCTAAAAGTTTTTTTTCGTGCTGTGTGCGTTAAACAAACTGTTGCGGTAGATCAACACAGACGCGCTTGTTTAATAACTGAACACTTCACGTTTTGGGCGACTTCACTGAACACGCTGTCCGCTGTAAGTATCGGCATATTGTTTGCTTTTTACGCGCGACAGCACGTGGTGTTTAGCGGCGTTAACGCATCATAGCCAATAAACAATAGTTATGGTAAAGGCGTCCGTCCGTCCGTCACTGTGTGCCTGTCACGATTCGCGATTCTATCGAAACGGCGCAAGCTAGAAATTCTCCACTGAGGGCTGCCACAAAGATTTTAGTTTTCTTCTGACAAAATGTCATGCCGCTGGGTGAAGGGATTTTTTTCAAACGATGGCATCAAAAACGGTACCAGCGTAAAAGTTATTATTTTGCGGCTATTTACTCGTCTAGCGTAAAAAACGGTTGCAGATAGGCACACGCTTGCTGCTTATTATAAGTTTGTGACAAGCCGTTGACGGATGTGCCAACATTTAAACGATTTTGAACTTTTCAAATATGGGGTTTTGGTGATTTTTCTTGCGATTTTTGGTTTTCTTTGTCGTACATTTCAGGAGTGAATTGCGCGGAAATGGCTGGAGATAGACCAAAGACAACCTGCGTGTGTATAAGATTTTAGCAACAGTCTACGTTTCAACTCTCGTGGTTCAAAGAGTCCACCGTACGATGGCGCCAAATAGGGCCTACCGTCTTTGAGTACGGTACATTTTGATTTTAACACGCGAATGACATTTTTTAGCAACTACGTAGATTTTACTGTTGAGTTTCGACCAAGGAGTCTTTCGATTCAAGGAATCTTTCGTATAGATGCCTAAAATTTGGTTACTTTTTCAAGACGCACTATTCCCAGCCTCCCAGGTGGCAGCAGCGATACTCTCGCGCGTCGCCTGAAAACTGCTCAGATTGGACTAAAAGTTGGTTAGCTGCTTATCTGCAGTTAAATGTTTTATTTATTATGTTAAAATTTGATGTGGTTTTTATAAAGAGTGGGGTTACTTTTTTCGTAGGCCTACACTTTTTCATTATAGCTGTCAGCCATGCTGTCAGCCGAGTTCGCAGTTGCGCGTATCGTTTCTGTCCATCGTAGTTGTTTTTTCTCACCGTAAACGGCGTAAATAATATCGATATTATTTATTCTTTGCGGCAATGGCAGCACGTGTGTTTACAATTTATTTTGACGCAGTACATAATATACGACCGTCGCAGTGGCGTCGCGCCTTTCATGTGACAATCAAGCAACAGTATGCTCGTGCTGTTAAACGACGATCGTCATTTTTGCAGAATTTACAGAGAAATAATGTTGCGAATGTGCTACCGCAAGAACCACCACGGCAGTCAAACAGATTTGACTATGTTCGAGGAATTATGGAACCGCTAAATGATAACTGCCACTTCGAGTATGATGCCATGTGTCATATAAGATGATGAAGAACATACCTGCACATAATAGTTGAATGCAGTTGGGTTATTTTGAAAGTGGTGATGAGTACTGCAAAATGCTGGCTGTGAAAGAATATTCATGTGTTTATCTGCCGTACAAAATGCACAAATTTATTAGCAGTAATGCGGTATAAAGTAGGGTAATTTTAGAGTTTAGGTTACTAAATTTATCTATACTATATTTAAGAAATACAGGCGGGAATAACTTTGAAACGGCACAACATATGGTGACAGAATTTTGCATGCAGACCCATGTCATGCATGGTCCACATATGCGAAAAAATCAATCTGCTATTATCAGTTCGTCAGTCCAGCCCAGACTGAACGATAGTCTATTATCAGTCTGCAGGCAGAGGTAGGCGGGCTGAGCAAAATATAGATCAGTATGCTGCAGGTCGTAGTTTGAATTGGATCGTGTACCGATTCGAATATTATGCTGTAAAATTTACCCCCTCTTAACCTAAATACAACAAAGTTCCCTACTTCATTAGAAGACTGTAATGTTTCTTTTCTTCAGTGAAAATGGCGCAGTCGCATTTTTGCTGCAGTTTGCTGTGGTGCGCTGCAGCAGCCTGCCACCAACTGGCCAGCAAGGCCTGGCCTGGCAGGCCTGCTTCCTGTCCAGGCCATGTCTGGTGGCAGGAGTTGCTGCTGCAGTGGTGTGCAGGCTATGGACACTGATATATGCAGAGCTAGATCCGCAGAATTTGGAATTGAGGCCCCAGGTCGAGATCGAATTCGCAGGCTGAGGTTGAGGTCCTATTCCTGAAGGGCCGAAAATTGAGGCTGCAGGCCGAGGTGAAGCCTGAAGGGCCGAAAATCAAGCAGATGGAGTGTAGTGACCTATCCACTTGTTTGTTATTAACTGTTTGTCATTGGTCATTTTTTGTAAAGTTTACTAATAACTGTAAATTTTTTTCTCAAATGTTACTTACCAGGTCTGTTAGTGATGGAATTTGCAAATAGACTCTGTTTTATTGCGATGGGAAATGCACTTTTAATCCTGAATTGATATTGTGTCAGCAAGGAGACATTAAGAAATAGCATTTTAGAGAAGTGATGATGTTGGTTGTTCTGTGTGTTCTGCATAGTAATGTAATGGACATTGCATCATCAGCAGTGGCTCGCAGGAAGCTAGATCTAATGCTGCTGGATGGTTCTCAGTTGGTAGCTAAAGCATTGTCACAAGGCATCAAACTGAATGCAGTCTACTGCAGGTGTCCACATGACCTCGGTGCACAGTTATCAAATGATATCATTAGTTCCCGTACCAAGCTCTATCAGCTGACTTCACAGCAGACTAAACTGGCTAGAAATAAAGGAATTTTATCATCACTTTTTGGTACAGTAGCTGCTTTTCATTACAGTGGTTCAGATTGCACTTCGTTCAGTTTGATAGCTATATTATGCAACTGCATGCAGTGTGTGATTAACCATTAATATGCAAATGATGCAGTTTGCTATCGTGGGTTGTGTAGATAGACTGATTATTATGTCCTCCAGTGGCTATTTATTCTTTTTATGGAAATATTGCAAACTAGAACTAAATAAATGAGAAAGGCTTAACTCTACAGGAAAAGCAAGGCACTGTCATTACAGAATAGTTTGTCGACAACCATATCATTGCTTTTCACATACAGGGCATAGTGGGCATACAATACATTGAGTTATTAGTTAGAATTAGTTATTATTATTGTGACTGTCATAACCTGGCCAATCATCTTTTCTTATATTCTTATATTGTGTCATAGAGCTACAATATTTTCTCCATTAATTCGCACGGCTAAAAATAAATAAATTTATAAGTGTTCAAATTATTAGAAGTAAAAAAAATAATTAGTGAAAAGCCTGTTCGAATTATTTAACTAGAATACTGCAAACGCGAACGATGTGCTCTAGTGGTGTGTGCAGAATCATGTTCCGTGACAAGTGTAGTTTTTCTAATAACTGCTAACGGACTTTGGAAAGCATGTTTAATTACTGTCTTGTTTAGCAAAATGCACTAACATGCCCTTTACTGCTGTTACTTTTTTTAGTTATATTGCAATCTGCTGGAGGAAATACGATAGTCCAGTGTGTGCAGTGCTGCATGTCGTCGTCATAGTACAGTGTTGAATGTGGCCTAAATATCAAAATTATATTTAGGACCACCACAGTTAAGTGTTGGTAAGAAAGAATGGATATAAGTATTGAAACAGGAAGGTCTTGAGATGCTACTTGAAGACTGAGGGTGATGATTGGGGCTTGACATTTGAGGCGATCGATCAGTCGATCGCCTAAACACCCGCCAGGTGATCTATTTTTCGATCGCCTACTTCTTAGCCATACTCACCGATTTCTGGTCTCTTCAAGGTACAAATCTGCGGGCAGTTTTCTGTATGGCATCATTTAGTAATTCAGAAACAAACTTCAGCAGGCATGTGCGATACAAAAACTCTTTAAAAAATACTCATTTTCTCTGTTTTTTATTCATTACTTTTTAAAATTTTATTTGTACTGTCACTGCTTAATTACATTATTGTGTGCTCTTTTTTTCGTTTGTGGATTTGTGAAAGCGCTCATTGAGCGAAAAGATTGACGTTGTCAGGCCTTAGTCTTAGCCAGCGGCATCCACTCCATTGACATGTGCAAGCAGGATGCTTTCTGGAAAAGGGTAAGGAGAGAACTGAGGGAATTTGGTGCTGCACATAAACAACTTAATAATATGTTGTCGTGAGAAGTGCTTTCACAGGCCAAAATTCATAATAGTGCAATTTTTTGCAGCCGGGGTTTCGCCTAGAACTCTGTAGGTCACTAGCTACAAAGGAAGTTTTAAAAAAAGAAGGGCAGAAAGAGGAAGGGGAAAGGAAGAGGGAAAAAAGAAGGGAAAGGGTTGATGCGACTTGGATGTGGTTGTTTCTTGGCTCCGAGGATGGGGAGATCTTAGTGTCTATGCTTTACAGTGTCATAATCAATCGCAGTTGATCATCTACTGTGTGCTGTGCGATCGATTTTCAATCGGCTCTTATTTCCAAATGGCAAGAAACCCTAGTGATGATGCAGTGGTAACTTTAGATGTAAGTTTATTTTATAGGTTTGCATTTTGCACCAAGGACTGGAAGTGCGTTTTGACAACTTCTTGGCGCATACATGTATGTGACATTGTAACAAGTCTGATTGATATCTGTGACTATGTGTGCAGCTGTGGCGCCACTGACATATGCAGTGAATTCTCAGCAACAACAACAGCTGCTACCACTGACGGTCGTTTGTGATCAGATCAGAGATCCATGCAACATGGCTGCCATCATTACTGCTGCTGCCACTGTCTTCGCCTCTCAGGTGCTAGTCACTAAAGGTCAGTCTGATTACTTGTTACTGTCCACAATAGCAACCACTGTGTTGGTTTCAGCATCATTGCTAATTTCGTGGGCTGAGAGCCAGAACACATTATCTCGCAATTTTTTTATCAAAAATGAGTTATTGATGGCATCATGTCGAGCACTTTATGCTCTATCAGGGAAAAATTCCCTGCGTCAAAATTCACACCTTTAATCCGCTTTTTATGCATTTAAAATTTGTCGTTTTTCCACTATCTTGCTTATCGTCGGTTTCAGTTGGAGCCAGAACGCATTATCTCGAGCTAATGCATGCTGGTGCACGCGTTTCTGCCTAGCAGGAGCTTCGCTTGCCACTGCAGTAACGCATCAGCTCGAGATAGTGCGTTCTTGCATGCAAAACACTGGTCAAAATTGACTAGAACTTTAACATGTTAGTTTAGTTCAAGCACAGATATAACAAGCCAGCTTTATGTTGTCAACAGTTGATATTATCATTGTATTCAGGCTCAGCAGTGGGGTCATTCCGTGTTTAATCAACCAGAGGTGTACACCCGACCATCTCAGATTTTCACACAAAAATTACCATATAAACTGGAATGTGTCCTTAACATACATACATAATTTCAGCTTTCTATCTTGTATACTTGCTCAGATAATGAGCTTTTTACAGGGGTGGTGGCAACCCGTTCGTGTGTCGCATAGTGTTTTTCAACGATTTTAGACTTAAATATCTCAGCCATTTGTGGGCCAAATGTGTTCATATTTTGTGTGCTGTTCATCTGCTGCATAGTCTACACAGTAGAGACCACAGTAGAAGAATAACAGCAAAAGCACATTGAGAAAACATTATTGGCTTTATTTGAAGTCAGAAATATTGACAGTTTGGTATTTTTGGTTGGTATTCGGTATTTGTAATACTAACATTGGCATTGGTATTTGAAAATACTGCAATATCGGTTCGGTATTGGTATTACTGACTGTAGCCTAATCTAGATATTGTATAATGAGAGTTGGATGTCTTGCAGGCTGTGTAGATGTGCTGGACACGAAAGTCTTACGTGATGCACATGGCTGTCAGTTTGTCATTAAGCTCGTCTCTCATCTCAACTGGACTCAAATTGAGGACCTTCTGCCAGCAGGAAGTCACGTTTTCCTAGCTGACAGTTCACCATCAAGGAACCCCACAGAGCCTTGCATTGTGGACTACACAGAGCCGTGCTATGCCGAGCGCTCACACACTGTGTTGGTGGTCGGCGGGGAAACTGAAGGTTTGAGTCGGTCTGCACGTCAGCTGTACACGTCAGGCCGCTGGAACACTCGCAGAGTTCACATCCCGATGTCACTCGGCGTTGACAGTTTGAACTCCGCAGTGTCGGCAAGCATCATTCTCTACGAGATCTACCGACAAATGACGATGACATCTGTGACGCACAACACTCAGCAAAGCTGATCGATATTCACTGTCACAGGAGCTGTGGGAATTAGTTAGTCAAATTTTAATCGTTGAAATTTTGATTACATTTACATCAGTAGAAGAAAGATTATAAAGTAGATGCAGTCAAATTATGACCAGGATCTGAAGTCATTCCAGTCGCTTGTTTTCCAGAAAAAAAGTCAGCATTTTAGTCTGTCTATGAGACTGTGTTAAGAAAACACTCAATAATCACGTGTCATTTTATCTCTTCTAGCTCAATAATTGAAAAATTTGCTAAACAAAAAATGCTGTTTTTGGGAATTAGAACTGGCATTTTTTAATCAAAATTAACGATAACTATTAATCATTTGTTGATTTTTGTTAAAAACATTTATTTGTTAACCAGCTCTAATTATTACCCATCAGTACCGGGCAATAATTTTACCATAGTTTGAACTCAGCAATGCCAGCTAGTGTCATTTTGTGTGAAATCTGCCAACGTTGATGTCTGATGGATGACAGTGAAACAAGCTGATCAATATTGATTTTTGCAGTAATATTGATTATCATTGTTACTGGTCATTGATACCAATCACTACAGTTATTATCACAGTCTGAAGTTAGCAGTGTCGACATGCATATTTCTTTGTGGACTTAAATAGACTGATGGAATATTTTTGAGGGGTGGGTGGGCCTGGTGGATAGCCAGTGAAACAGTTGATTGGATTTCATAATTTGGGTCCAGGAATATATTGTGATTTTGCTATATTGCAATTCCAGCAAACAACCAAGAATAAAGCATAGTTCTCCTATGTGGAGATTTGAATTCTCTGAATGTTTTATGGTCATCCCTGTCATCAACTCGAGTCTTATTCTTGTTCTTTACCCTCAGTAAGTGTAGTTTGGGAGAAGCTTACATTTATTGAGACTATTACTCTTGTTTGAGTGTTGAATAACGTTAATTTTTTGTTATTGTTATTATTCTTTTGTGGTTACTGTTTTTATTATTGTCAAAAGCAATATTTTTTGCATTTGTTGAAGCCGTAATATTTGTATCTGTAGGTGGAATTTATAAAATTTTTGATAGATTTCATGACATAGATATTGCAGTCTGCATGTGTTTTACGTCCGGATATTAGTCGTACTACAGTCCTAAAGGAAGCTGCAGCTAATTGCTGTTAGTCATGAATTTTGTGGATTCTTGGTACTTTTTAAATAGAAGCAGAGTGATCGCATATCTTTATCATGTATTGAATTGTATTTGTTATCATCATATAGAATTAGGCTGTGGCACATAAATAAACCGTAAAATGGACACAGTGCAAAAGTCACTTATCAGTTTTCCAGAAGTTGCAGCATTGGCAACAAATTTCGCTTTTGATCAGAAAGTCGGTTCCACACAGCTGTAGTGAACTTGTCGCATCAACGGTCTGTAGTAGTACTTATACAAAATCCTGAGTGCAGTTAGACTAATATAATGCTTGTGTTCAATAGGACTATGGTAAACCAAACCCTACGAAATTGATAGTCTGAGTGATAGTAACTGAGGCGACCAAAGGCAGGTCATAAACTACACATGCCTTGGAGAATCTGGACATCTTGGGAGCATTGTTTGCAGGGGGAAATATCGATCCTGTCTGAATTTGGATTACGTAGTCCCAGAGCCACAAACTGAAATGTGTAGTCTCCGGTGTCAACTACACGTATCAAGTGGCGTAGGCTATATCTTTCAGCCGATTGTTGACAATTCTACCACCACATGAATCTTACAACTGCCAGTACCACTGAAGCGTATGCGTATGCTTAATAATGACATGCGATTTATACACCCAGTTAGCAAACTACATGGCAATAGGCTGCATGCACGGTGCACTTTTTACTCCAACCTCTGCACTTCTGTTTCACATTTCGACGCCGTTATATGTTGGTTTCTCGCCTGCAGACCTTTGTCCCTCTACGCACTTTTCAGTCCAACTGTCAACCATCTTTGACCCACTATAGGCCCTAGTTCTACCGCAAAGCATTTCTCGCTAATGCTGACCTCTACTATTTACGGTAACCGGCTGAACAACCTGTCCCCGTGTCTACATTATGTAGGCCTACCTTGTTTTGCTTAACAGTGTCAGTCTTGAAAAGTTAAACGCACTATTTTCATTAAGACGTTATGGACATGCTTCTGTCTTTGCCAGTTTCCGCTCGTAAACGGTTACGTTTGTGCATTGGGGCTTTTGTTGAAAACACTGAACCGCAAACACTGCCTTTATTATATTATTATTATTATTACCGGTATTGTGTCATTTTCACCGTATAACAGCTCTTTGTAGGCTACGTGTCATAGGCCTAATAAACTTTACTGCTGAAATTCCGACCGCGTAATCTTCAACGGATGAACGGGCGTAACCTATAGGTCTACAGTTGATTACAGGCATGTTTGTCTAGTAATCTGCTAAGCTTAGGTACTAAGACAAAATTCCCATTATCAAGCAGTGGTATGATGAATGATTTGCACTGAAAAACTAACAGGCTAACTGCCGATTTAATCTAGCATTTAACTAAAAAGAACAAACTTATAAACAGAACTACAAGAATAGATTATTGAAATGAAAAGTACTGTTCTCGGAGTGTCTTAAACAACACAAGCCAGAAACAGATGGTTGTGAGAGAGATAGAGGCCTGATATCGGAAAAACAACGAAGACCAGGTGTCGCTAGGATAGCCGACCGTACTGGATGTCAGTGACCTTATCCAAGGTCGATGATTTTCATGTCATCCGAAAGGGCGTAGGCCTATGCTATCTTTCTATTACTGGTTGAAAGTAACCTTGGCCGTATCTTTCACCGTTTCCGAGATATGGCCAGTTTTCTGTTTTAAAAAACACGTTTTTCTACCCCCTCCCCGTCCGTCCATTCAACTCCGAATTTGAAAATGTTCCACTTGTAGGTCTACTGGATCGCTGAAATTTTGCATGCCATAGGCCTAAATTTAAGTCACATGGTGACATGGCTAATTATTCGTGTAAAAAGTTTTCACCTACCATCGACCTAACGCTTAGCCACAGTACATCCGTTGCAGACGACGACAGACGGACGGACGACAGCCGTATCATAAGCTCGACCGTTACGTTAAGTCGGTCGGCTAAAACGGTAGCAAATAACGATAACTGGAACTAGAAAGAAAACTGAAACGATGAACAATGCCCAGCAATCCCCCAGCATGTCGCTAGGACAGCTGACGGTACTGCCTGGCAACGTGCATTTTTCGAAACGGAAAAGGGGAGGGGGTAGCCAGGACCCCTATTTTGGAGAACAGGTGTCCGTAAAGGGTCGGCGATTTTATCGTTGGATCTAGGGCGTTGGTAAGTTCCTAGGCCCTTCCTATAGGTTGTCAATAGTTACCATATCGCTATCTGGAGCGGTTTGGCCGCAATTTTCAACCCAAGTTTTGTGGCAGGGGTCATATTACACAGTAGGCTACTACGTGGTCATTACCTCTGTTTGACGAGGAAGAAAAAGATCGGCAATAGAGGCATTAGATAGGGCACTGGTAAGTGTCCGTAAGGCTGCTAATAGTATTTAAGTTAGTAACCATTTCGCTGATGCAGTTTGGCCGTAATGCACCATGTAAATTTTGGTGATAGAGAATTAGGCCTAGGGACCAACATTTTGGGAGAACAGCTGGGTGTCCTTATAGGGGGAGGGGTCGGCGATTCTGCCGTTTGATGGGCGTTGGTAACTAAAGCGATTTGGTCGCAGTTCACAATACAAATATGTGGGGTACAGTCAGTATCCTATCGCAGATTTATGGGAAATGGGATTCAGTGTCCTAACTATCAGTAGGCCTAACTGATACCACAGGGTAAGCGCGAAATTATTCCGAAGGGGCGCCAGGTGTTTGTGAAGCGCAGGATTGGCGAAAAAGGAGAGTCCTGAGATTTGAAAGAAAGGATGAAGAGATGATAATTCACGGTTACAGATAGGCTACACATAATTAATGAGAAATTTTCAATAAAGCGTTCGTGCGTGTTTAAAATTTTTATTAAACCCTGGAAAATAATAGGCAGCTTTTACTTTACTTTCAAAGTTTAACTGAAAAAAACTGTACCACATAGGCCTGGCGCGCACGAGCAGCATTAAGTTATGTTGAATCCAGATAATTCGTTTGCCAACTGTTGGCCTACGTATGTTTGGAATACAGAAAATAGAAAACACTGACTGTGCAAGACGATCAATTAGGCTACTGCGAACCTGAAGACTAGAAATGAAAGAGAACAAATGTGCACATTATTTACACAGCGTGTGCAGTGAATGCGCTGAATTGTCTGCGCACGCAGTCGAGTTCCCTCGAGTACAGATTTTAGTGCAACCTCTGCACTTGAGTCTGATTGCGCCGTTTAATGGAAACACTTCCGTCCGTGTCGCCATTTGTCGTATCCCGAGAACGTTGCCAGTGACTGCAGCGCTTTATTGCGTTAGAGACCAGCTTCATTTGCGGTCTCCCTGGCAGCAGATAGAGACGGCATTATGAGTATTGCTAAGCTGCACGCCCGCCCATATGCTATAGGCCGGCGGTGTGCGCGCGAGAGCAAACAGCCGTATTGCTTGATCGGTTGTGGATGTGCGTGCTTCGACAGTTTGACGGTCGCCCGGCCGCCGCACCAGTCTCTGATCGAACGATCCAGCAAGGGAGTTTCCGCCCCGACTGCAGCTTACTTTTATGATCTTCGCTCGCGTCGAGAGGCAATTTGGCGCGCTCGCTCACGTGGACGCTTGCTTCTATTGAACGCGATGACGTCACGGTGACGCAATGTCGACGTCATACGGCGACGGTTCGTGGGAGCTGTCGATCACGGTGGTCGAAGCCGGTGTGGACAAATGTCTGCGTGTGAAAGGAGATCTTCATGTCGGTGGTCTCATGGTGCGACTTGTTCATCAGCTAGGTCAGTCTTTTAGAACGTTTAACATCCGATCAATAGGCATTCGAAATAAAACACATGCGGGCGACTTCACCTTACCATATTTGCCGGCCTAGAGTTCTTTGACCGCAGTTGACGCATAACGACCATAAGTAGACTGGTAGGCATATAATGGGTTTCATTGATATTAGTGCTTGTCTGCGTGGAATACAAAGAATATTGACTGATATAACCCGTGTACACCAATGACGACAGAATGGCGGCCGTATAGGCCTATATCCACCAGGAAACGGAACATTTTCTTCAGTTTAAATTAGGGGCTAATAATATCAGACTGAGAAAACTTACAGGGAAGCTGATCAATAAAACAATAAAATGCAATATAATAAACTAAAATACTAGGCCGACGTAAAATCGCTCGGATACGCTGTCATAAAATTTGCAGAACAAAGTTTTTGAGTCTGCCTCCGCTTCAACGTTGATGGCATGCACGTGCGGGTAGGTGTACTTTTCGGAATGCGGAAATTTGAAAAGGTGTATTTTGTGAAATTTTACCTGCGGAACGTTCCGCAAATTACACTTTAGGCCTAGAGTTTTTCCGCATTCCGCATTTCGCAAAATTCAAATAAAATCAAATAATCAACTTCGCGTAGGCTTAGGCTTACATTTGAGTCTCGACGACATCGGCACATTACAAACGGCGCGGTCAGGCAGTCGGCAAAGTAATCACATATTGACGTCTTCAACTTAACTCTCAAAACGCCTTGAAGTCCGTTAACTCACGAGCGTGTAAGCCGGCACATCACACACAAATGCAGTGTTTTATTTGCGCATCATATTAAGTGTTTTTGCAGTCCTAAAGATATTAAGAGATATCCCGGTAGCTATATCAACTTTATAATAAATAGCCTACTGGTACTTGCAAGTTGCATTAGGAAGACATTAGAGATAATATGACTATTTACAAAATACAACGCGGGTCACTTATTAGCCTGACAATACTAAATCAAGGAAACGTAGGCCTACCAAAACAATGAAAGTGCAGAGAACACCGTTTCTTTTTTGCTGTATGCTGGCGCAATGTTAGAGACGATGCGCCGCATGTAATGAACCAGGTTCACGTTACATCCATAGCTTTGCATGGATTTCTTCGATTAACGACTTGTACACTTGATACGGTTGACCGATAGGCCTACCGGTGTGTGATTCAAGTGATTGTCACCTCTTTGTGCACAGAGTGGAGACCGGGATGGATGTACGAGTACATATAGGCCTTTACAAGACGTTAATAATGAAAACCTATGTGCCGTTCATAAAATAGGCCTTTAGCCTATACCCGGTAGCCTATTTTTTGAGTAAGGGGCAGGTGAAAGTTCTTGCAAAATTTCTGGGCTACCATTGGACCGTGCGTAGACGACGTATGGTATTGTATGGTATTGCAATTAGTGTATACCGTAGTAAAATGATCGCATTTGAAGTTTTTCAAACGATAGGCCTACGTCACTACGTGATGGCGTGTTCCTAGGCCCGAAGTGTGCTGTGGTGTCCTCTGTGGTCATTAATTTATAGACTGACCCCCTGCCTGGCAATAGAACATCAAGGACGACTAGGCCTATACGTTGCATTGACTGCGCCATATTAATAGTTACATTATACACAGACGGCTCAGTAATACTACATAATAGGCGTATATATAATGACACACGCTGTCGAGCATCATGTCTCAAAATGAGACTGGCGTATGTAGGCATATGCTGTGTGCTGTCACTCAGTTAGCGTGTATTAGTAGTCTAAATTTATAAATACGAGTGCAAAGGTCAAGTCGACATGGAGTGTCCATGTCGAATTCTACGAGCCTTTTCAAGTTAGGCCTAAGTTAAAGAAGAAGCCCAGCTGTCGCTAGGCTTTTTTGGACCTGGACGATCGGACGTGACATGGACTCGTATACTAGGTTTTTCTCGTCAACGAATATCTCCGGAAAAGATGTGAAAATTAGCTGAGCTGCAAAGGCTGTAAAACATGATGGTTTCTGTTAGACGTACGAACTTCCATATAATGCTCAGACCTACACTTTGCGGCGTTTGAGCGGCTATTATGGCGTCATCATTCATACATACTACTGTCTATTTCTGCAGACCTACCAAATATACTAAATCTAGTATATTTAATAGTTTGGCCTACCACATACACACTTGTTTTTTTCGTCTGTTACACAGTGTGTCGTCGTCGTAGCGTCACTGTCAGTCAAAGTCTCAGAGAATAGTAGCTAGGCGTATAAAAGTATTATCGGACAAATATGTCTTGAATGCGAACGAGTGTGATCACTGATCAGTGGCGTTTTTATGACGACATGATGACGACAGTTCAGCGTACTGACTGGCAGTGACGTCAGCGTTGACGTCATCATGCACTCTACTGCATCACTCGCGGTGATGTGCGTTTGCTCTGCACTAGAAATGGTTACCTATGAAGACATACATTGACGATGCACATACCCAGAAACAAACCCGTGCAGGCGTGATGTGATGTGCGCGAATGCGGAAAACGTCACGCGGCTGTCCCTGACAAAGTGCACTGCACGTCATTCTGTCCAGCGGCTTTAGCAGGCACACAAGCGTAAAGGCGCGTACAGAGCGACGTAACTAAACTGAACTGACACAACTTAGTTTGTGACGAACTTACCAATGACGGAGCAGGTCGAGCCCATTGGTCATTGGCTGATGCGTACGTGACTGTAGTCACGTATCACCGACGCCGTTGTTCGACGGTGCCTACTTTATGCATTACTGCTTGCCTGTTTGTCAGTTCGTCAAAAACTAAACCATATCAGTTCAGTTGAGTTACGTCGTTCTAAACGCGCCTTAAGACACAGGTAGACAGACCACGTACGGTAAAATCAGTCGCAGTAGCCGGCAATAATTGGCTGGTAGTTGCCCAGACTGGCTATTGCGATGGACGGACAGCGGATTTGTAACTGCAGCTGCGGATTCCGAGTTCGCAATCGGATCAGCTGACCGCACGCGGTACAGCGCACAAACTCGTGACGCGGAGAGCGAAAACTGATGACGCAACAACGAACACCACTATAGGCCTACCTGCACCGTGTGTCAATAATACACACTGCGGGCGGCATATGTACACACGTCGACACAGCGGTTGTCGCGCTATATTGTCTGTCGGACCTCGAGTCAACAAGCAAGCAATTGATTGTACCCGCGCTGTAGCAGCTCATCGCTCTAGTATTGACTCTGCGCTCTTATTCGGCGGTCACGTGTATGGCTTAGCTTATCCCCGGCTTTGTTCCTCGTCACGTGATCTGAATACCACGCAACAAACCAATTTTTACGTCATTCGTTTGACCCGTCACACATCGTCAGCGTCACTCACGAATTGCAATTAATTGCTGCCCGCGGAAGGGACAGCAGTATACTTTTCAGCATTGTCGCTATTTTTTCTGTTAACGCGTGCAAAATGCGCATTTTACACGCGTTTGGCGCCATTTTTTGACATACCGGAAGTGGAATAAGAGTCCGTTTTCAATGCTGTCGAGCGTGACGTGTCTGGAGATCCACGCTTATTTACGAAAGTAAGAAAACTGGGCCAAAGTTTTTTCAAGAAACGCGATGCAATTTTTGCCTTTTGATTATGCTGGGCGTATTTTGCACGCGTTTGGCGACATTTTTCGACATACCGGAAGTGGAATTAGTCCGTTTTCAATGCGGTCGGTCGTGCCGTGTCTGGTGGCAGGTCACAATGTCGACAGTAAAGATGTCGACAGTCACAATGTCGAAGTCATAATGTCGAAAAGTCAAAATGTCGACAATGGAAATGGCGAAAGTCAGAATGTCGAAAGTGTCACACACAC
>Ga0056128_1001945_pt1 | contig 24006 bp, 11 predicted proteins | sample WorMetLIZISLAND2_FD_71113 | JGI IMG/M metagenome (GOLD analysis project Ga0056128, IMG submission 71113) | Marine gutless worms symbiont microbial communities from Max Planck institute for Marine Microbiology, Germany - Olavius geniculatus... ... | reverse complement strand
TCAGCTGCTACCTTGCTTCAATGGTGAACATTATCTGATTCACTAATGAAAAATGTTCATCGTATCAGCACTAAGCAACATGGGGCATGAAATCGGACATCTTGCGATCCAAAACCTCAATCATCTCGCAAGCGGTGTGTGCAAGTGCACTGACTTACTGGAAGATGTAAAAGTCAAGCTATCCCCACAAGCGTGTGAAAGTGATCATTTTGGGTTTTTGTGGCCGCAATTGTAAAACTCTAACAGTTTGTCATCAGTGAACCAGATGAAGTTCACCATCCAAGCATAGCTATTCAGCAACTGTCAGCACCAGTTGCGACAAGCAAGTTTGTACTTGCATTTTTTAGTTATACCTGCTGAAAATTTTGCGTAAATTAATCATCATTTAAATAAATTATAAAAAAATAAAAAAGTGCCTTTTATGAAACACCGTGTATAGTTTGGGTCTCGCAACGCAAAAAATGTAAACCTAAGATAGACTCAAACTCTACTACATTCATTTGTGTATCTGTTTGACAGCAGACCATGCAAAAAACCGTACATCTTTGCACGTTGAGATAAATTATCGATTTATTGAAAGCTTTTTTGTGGATCGTTGTAGAACGTGTTGTAGTTTTGCTGTAGACTTTCGAGTTTTGACTTGTTGCGGGTTTGTTGGGCAGCCATAGTAATGCAGTGCGTTGTACAAAAAGTTCTACAGAAGTTTCACAAAAAGTAAGTAAGTAAGTATCATTAATTTTTCACTGCATGGAGCAAACGTAAATGCATTAAAAAATAACACACAAAACTGTACAAATGTAAAAAGACAGTGGTTAACAAAAAGACGCTTGAAAACATATAGGCCTAAGCACAACTGGGGAGCTAGAACTGATGCCCATGGGGACGTAACGCTAGACTAAAGATTTTCTTTTCGAATAATACAATATTTAGACGTGCTCATGCTATTAAAGTTTGTTTGAAAGCATAGCATTATTAAAAAGCTGAGTAAATATTAGATAAAGATCATTATGATGTGATCTCCTTAATATGCATAAACTTTTGCTTGCAAGTTTTAGCGGAAAAGAGCAGCAAGCTAATCCTCAGTCGCCACGATTGGGGGCACTATAAGTTCCCGCTTTTGGGTGTGGAAAACACGTCCGAAAATGCATGAAGCGGATGGAAATTTCGTTAATGTTACTGTACAAATTGGCATTTAAATTTGCACTGCTCTGTTTATATATCAGTGCACTTTTTGTGTAGAACTGCACACTGAAAAGCCCAGCTGTACAGGGCTTTAGGCAGAGGTTGTCATTCACTTGCAATACAAACGCATCCATTAGTGTCCGTGTAAAACGCACATCGCTGTCAGCTTCCGTGGTTTGAGGCATAACATTTTAACGCGTTAGGTACACATTTTAGACCGCTGCTGCTGAGACAGGTGACTTAGATGGAGCCTGAATGCTGAAAGCTGAAACATTATACTAGCAATGTCCTTGATTAAACTTTTCATTACTATAATCATCAAATTACCACCACGATCAGTCATATGCCTATAGTCGTCTAAAACGGTTACAAATCGCAACTCCTTGTAACAACTCACTAACACTATAATAAATGTAAAACGTTAAACAATACGCATACATTACATGTAGCCTATGTAAAAATGAGCCACTTGAAAAGCGTTAGTACACGGCGCAGTAGCAGTCTTTGCATAATGTTCGTATAAGAAAGTTTCTGTCATTCGTAAAACTGCAAAACGACATTTTGTTAAAACATTTACGGACTTCTTACACACCGATGCTATCGTGAGTGTAAGAAGTCCGTAAATGCTTTAGTTTAGAAGCAGTTTATCGTCTTAATAACTCATTGGATATTCGCAAAATGTCTCGGAATTTACGAAGGCAGTCCTCCTTCCGCCGACAAAATCCCTTCCCCCTCTTAAAGGCTGGACCAAATCTTCCACTGCGACAAAGCATTATTGTCAACAGTGCTGATGGCATCCCAACAAGCGTATGAAAAGTTACCTTTCTTAGTGCTCATGAGTGTGCAATCGTCACCATGGGGAGATTTATTTTTGTTAAAAGAATTTTGTTTTATTTGAAAAATTCTGTCTAGAAGCTTTTGTCCAGGAAATGCTGTCCTATTGTATAATTAAAGAATCTTTTCTGGGGACGATTTTTCCTGAGGATTTTGTCCACTTTGCGCTGAACTTGTAGGTGGAGTTACTGGAGTATCAGTGGCCTGCGCTTTGTGGACGATGACTAATAAATTTGAGCCTTGACTAAATACCTTGAGTATAAACCTAAAATTATTGTAAACGGTAAAACATCGTGAATGGGAGAAAGTAGTAACAGTGAACAAATCGAACGGGCATAGACTAATGGGAATAGACAAAAAGATAGATGCAACAGTTCTAAAAATATGCGCCCGTAATGGAGGATACCATAAAGGAAGTCAGGAACTGCGCAAATGCTGAATGCAGGCGAAGATGTAACGTTACCGTGGCGCTATGCGCTCAGACAAAATTATCCCATAATGAGATTACGGTGACGTCAATGACGTCGAATTTAATTTAATACGAATTTAATTATTCGCCTCTGTCTGCAGGTTGTTTTCTGCACGCCGGAGTAAAAAAACAAAAGATTTTTTGCAACTGCTAAATTTAACGTGGAGTTGTTCTTCTTCCGAAATGTGAATCAGGAATTTTCTTATATTTTTGTTTAACTCTGTGTTACATTGTTACGATATACCATAACAGTAATAATGTCGCCACAATTTGTTACGATATAAATTAAAGTTACTTGAAAATTTAAGAAAAATTATCCAACAGTTGGTGAAAACTATAAAAAGGGGGCAAAACAATTTTGTTTGTTGATTTGTTATAAAGGCCGTTGCATGTTGGTTACGTTGTTTGACTGACAACCAAACTGAATAAATAAACGAATAAATAATAACTGCTGGGCTAATGAAGAAGTTAAGCAATGCTTTTGGCTAATTCATAATTTCATACGTGCATCATTTGGTCATTGGTTACACAGAAAAAATAGATCAATAAATTAAAAAAAGTTAGTGGTCTCGAAAAAAGCACGAGAACAACACCAGTGCTTATTATGATAAGCAGAAGTCTATGCCTACCTGCAACCGTTTTTACGCTAGACGAGCCAATGGCGATCAAATAACGACTTTTCAGAGGGTACCCCTGTTTTACGCTTTTGTTCGAGAGGAATTTTTTCACCCAGTGGCACGAAATTTTGTCACAAAATACTAGAATTTTGCGGCAGTCTACAGTGCACCTTTTTGATACAATAGCAAAATGTGATTAGACAGACGGACGCCTCGACTATAGCTAAGACGCGCAAAGCATTACATGCTGTCGCGCGTAAAAAAAGCTGTTGCTTGAATTGGACCAAAAATATCAGTATGTTTAATCTCGGATTGTTAGCATCATTATTATTTAATTAGTTACTAAACGACTGATAGTCTACAGTTAGTCGTTGCTCCTCGCCAGGGGCGGTCGAGTGACTATTGCCGTTGCTAGCCGTTAACCGCTTCTCAGTAAAAGTTTTTTAATCCCCGGGAAACGTTTTATGTTGCACGTAGAGCTACACTTCGGCAAGAATGTTAGCATGGCTATAGAGTACATAGCTAAGGTTGATCCTTAACATCCCTGCGAGTTCCTGGTATAAAGGAGACCCAGGGCCTACCCTACAGACCCCAATCCTGTATAGCATTAGCTAGTGTAAAATATGCTTAATTAGAAGTCTGCAGGGTAGTTTTCAGCACATGACTACTCTGCATACTAAAGTAAATTAAATTTTTACTTTTATTCAAATAATATTATTTTTCATAATATTTGGTATTATTGTATAAGCCTATTATTTTTTACAGCATCGGATGGACAACCTCAGCAGGATCACAAAGAAGTATAAAATGACATGTGATCGTGGTAAACTACAAGGACTTTTTTCTAGTTGTATTGTTTTTCAGGGAAACCACAAGCTAAAGATTTTCAGGCAATACGTGGAACAAGTCACACGGTCAAGTACTTGGGAAACATAATTGCCTATCAAGTGATGGTTACTCTGAGAAAAATATGTACAGTGTAAAACAAAATCGCCATAGCAAAGCAAACCTTTATAAACAAAAACAGCTGATAACCGGAAAATGGATTATAGAACTGAAAAAAATGTACAGTGTGGATCAGTGCTCTCCAATGCGCTGAGAAATAACCATGACTCAAGCTGATAGAAAACTTAGAAAGACTATCAGCTGTTCAAATGTTGGTTTGGAGAAAATGGAGAATATCAGCTGCATGGGTTGACAGGATAACGAATGATACAGTCCTGCTGAGACTCCAAATAGCAGGAGCATCTTGGACACATAGTACAGCAACGCAAACTGAAATAGAACTCATCTTGAGGCATGATTTTCTCCTACGGGACATACTAAAGGGCAGTCGACGAACATAGCAACAAGAAGACGAAAATGCCAGCAAATGCTCAGCAACATCACAAGCAAAAACTACGTCACTCCAAAGAGAGATGCAAAAGACAGATCTGAAGCAGCTGGCAGAAGAGTTTGTGACAAACCTGCTACTGAGGCAAAAAACCAAAGAAGAAATGTTACACTATTTGAAACTACATGACTATTAGGTCTATTAGCAAAGAGTTAAACTTGGCCGTAATTAATATTACACTTTATTGATTGATTTAGATTATAGCCAAAATGTTAAAACTAATCTGCTCCGAACAGCCTACGGATCAAAATATTGAATTTTATTCTCCAACATGAATAATGCTAACCAGCCGACATCTGTGGGAAAGAACTCTAATAATTCTGGAGAGAGCAAAAAAGTACTTTTTCTCGAGCTGATTCGAGTAATGTTCAGTTGTCGTGCGAGTCTTTTATTGGGGCTTGGCTGTAGGGATCGGATTGCAGCAATTTACTGAGCGGTCATAAAACTAAGCCGCCAGCGAAAAGTGCTCATTCTAATCTGCTATACTGCGGTCGTTAGCAGAAACCTCTGGCCGCGGGCTGCCCAGGTCAACGCACACACTGCGCTAAATATTTATAGTTCATTCATTTAATGGGAGTCGTGAGATAATTCGGTAGTTTTGTTCGGTATCGATTTGCTATCAAAACCATCTGCGCATAAACGCCAGACGAAGACAATCAACTATGTATGGGGCGATTACGCGCACGACCCATTTATTGCCTTTTCAGCAGTAAATCGTCCAAACGGCGTTGCAAAACTTAAAAAGTCATTACATCAGCAGAAAATATCATTCGCTCTCAACCTGGCCTTAAGGAGGGGTCACACGTCCAAACGGTTGGTGTTTTTGACGACAGTTCGGACGGCCGTCAAAACGGTCGTCAAAAACACCAACCGTTCGTAGTGTGACCCCTTCTTTAGGCTGGTGCGAAAATGCATCGGACTGACGATAACTATACGCGTATGCACTTTAGCAAAATCCACGTCTAAGCAATATTCAAGTTAAGCGCGGTACGCCTACTTGATTGAGTGGTACACGGAGAAGTCCTGTTCGAATAATATCCGGTTGTTACTGGCGTAAAAGTGTTTCGCTTTCTGTCAATTATACGGCTCTGTACAGGTCGACGTAATGCAGACGTACGAGGTTGCTCAACGTGTCATTTTGTTGAAAAAGAGCATCCACTTTAGCACTTCTCTAGTCGTAACGCTTGCTGTTACAAGAGGTCAGAGTGGTAATCTTTAGACGTACGGTTTCATTTCCCTAAAAGTATTATTCTGTCTATTTTTATGTGGGAACATTTGGTCGACGTTCATGTGATCGTGGTAAAGTACGAGCACTTTTGTTTAGTTGTATTGTTTTTCTGCACGTAAGCTAGGTCTACTTATGTGATTTTGCTCAGCAGCCTCAACTCGTAAGCGCTGCTTCTAAACGATGATAATACTCGAACTTGTCTTTACACTGCACGCATAGTCTACACTCAGTTTTTTCTTAGTTTGAATATATGTTAACAAGTAATAAAAAACGGCGAATTATGTCCGAAATTTACCTACATCAGTCGCACTTGCATTTTTCAGCCGACTATACGTAAATCTACAAGAAGCAACTTACGGACGCTTATTGACTAGAAATAAACAATATTTACTATTCAGAGCAAGTTTTACCATACCAGCCGATATAACTCATGTTATGTTAACATGTGCGTTGACGGAAGAAAACCGGCTGCCGTCGTTAGTGGTCAGTAAAGAGAACCCGTCACACATGTGACCGTATACACTACCCGGCAGCCTACCTTCCGTTCCGTCAGGGACTACTCGATAATAGCTAAAATTAAAGGTCTCCTTGCGTTCCGTTCATGGTCACGACTTAGGCCCTAATTACTTGTGTGTCCCCAGAGATCAGGGCACTGCGTAGTGCGTGCTAACGTACAAGTATGCAAATTGGGCCTTGTCACACTGAGTTCCGCGAATGCTGTCAGAAAAAAAACCGAGGCGGTTTACTAAGTCTTTATAAAGAAAACGACAACGCAACCAACTGTTTATTAGTAGGCCTATGCGGTAACTTAATAGGGTATTTACACGATCCAGCAAACGTCCACCAGACGTCCAGCAAACGTCGAACAATTAGCATGTGTATTTTGAATACATTTGCTAGAAGTTTGGTGGAAATTTGCTGGACGTTTGCTGGATCGTGTAAACGGGGTATAACTGACTGTTAACGAGAGTCTATACGGAGTCAACGTCTGTTTATGCCACATCATCTTTTGTCAACAGTGATAGCAATTTTATTTTTACGTACCTACATGTTTTACGTGAACTTTTTGAATTCATAAACAAACAAACAAAAAAAGTAAAATTGTGTATGATGTCCATTTGTAATTTTTGCTAACAGATATTGTCTGCTTCTCTGCTTAATGTTGACGCAATGCCGAGTTTTTAGTTTTTACAGAAAGACAGACGAATTTATCATAGCAGCGCCATATAGCCGGCGATCAAGACTGCGCTTGGCGCGTGCTGACGGCCGGTAAGCGTCTCGGAGTGCGTATAGACAGCAGTTGACGTAGTTACGTTGAGGACGATTACAACCGTCAAATTTGATGATGAAACGGGAAACTGACCAGATCATGATGATACTATAGCAAAGGTGCACGTCTATAGTAGACTGAGCCATCGGCAACGTGATAGTTGCACTGACCGACTTCCTAGCGTTTTATACCCTGTTTACATCATAAAACTGACTCAACGAGCTGGCTCGTAGTGAGCTCGACGAGCTGGCTTGATGAGCTGGTTATCTCGTCGTTTAAGGTAAAGATACCATGCCCCACAAGGAACGTAGGCGGGGTGCTCATCTTCCTTTCTATGGACGAGTTGACTTCATTCTTCGAACAGATTTACATCCGCGGCTGCAGATGTAGGATGCTAAACTTAGTCTATGTGTCAAATTTCATGCAATGCAACCGAGTTATAAACGATAAACAAAATTAAAAATGGCATCCGTCGCCATCTTGAATGTAATGCCGTTGTCAATTTTGGTCACATGCTTTATTTTCTGCAGTGATGAGCTACAATCGTGCAAAATTTGATTAATATACGTCAATCGGCGGCTGAGTTATTACTGTTTGTGCGAAAATCCAAGATGGCGGCCGTCGACATCTTGCCTTTAATTTTTGTTCAATATTATGGCACAGCTGTATGCAAGACATCAAACTTAGTCCACCTGCCAAAATTTCGTGCAAATGCATGCAAAAGCAAGCGAGTTATGAGCGATAAATGAAATTTAAGATGGCGGCCGCCGACATCTTGAATTTGCTACTATTTTTAATTTTGGTCACATGCCCTATTTTCTGCAGTGATTAGCTACAATCATGCAAAATTTGATTAATTTACATCAATTGGGGGCTGTGTTATTACGTTTTGTGCAAAAAAAGCAAAATGGCGGTTGCCGCCATCTTAGATTGCAATTTTGTAACACTGGACCCCAATTACGAAATCCACTTGTAAATTTGAAATTGCCCTTCAAATTTCGCGTTGATCGAATTCGTACTTTTCGAGATATTACGATTCGAAAATTTCGCAAATTTGGCTTAAAATGCCTATTTTAGCCCCCAAAATTATTTTTTTGGAGAGTTTTGACTCCTAAATGTTACTTTATAACATCAATAAAAAAGGCAACAAACACGCAATTTAGTGAAAAAATCTGCGACACATATGTTATAGAAACTGAATTATCGCCAAAATTTCTTACATTTCGTTTTGTCCCAAATTTCGTTGCCATGGCAACAGAGGTCGGCCGGGGGTAAATATAAATGACACCATTAGATAGCTCGTCTCCGAAAACCATATTATAAAACCAAAAATTATGATTCTATCTTGCACATAACTGGAGTTATGACAGTTCAAATATTTAAAAAAAAATTTCCCCTAGGCGCCATTGTAATTTTTCAAATTTTACGAATAAATAAATTAAATAGCAAATTTTAATTTTTTAACCCCAAAAAGCACACCCTTGCTTGAAACTTTATAAAAATAGTCAATTCTTTGACATGCACTATATTTTGCATTTACAGCAAGAAAAAAATCGTGAAAGTATGAAAAATTCAACAAAAATTTGTTTTAATTTCGACAAATTTGTATAAAATATGACCGTAAAAATTAAATTAGCATTTACAGTAGAAAAAGCGCTTTATTTTGACTAGTTATGAGTGACGTATGTCATCGGGGTATAACTCTATAGGACCGCTATACCAAGCACGTATGCATTGGACATTTTGCCTTAGCGGACGCTAGGGTTTGACATGAAAAACGGATTGTAAAATATAGCTGCCACCAAAACAAAATTTTACAATCATCCTTTTCTGAAGCTCTACACATGTGCCTTCAATAAAAATGTGGTTACAACTTGTTCTACCCTGGGGAGGGGTTACTCTTTAAAAAAGGCTTTTTTTCCAGATTCGCCGCTGCACTGTGCTATCAGGTTAAAAGCTGGATCTTGTTTAGCTTAAATTATTTACGCGCTAATTAGGGCCTACCATAATCAGTTATCAACGTTGTAAAATGGTGCAGAAAATTTTAAGTTTCGTCTTATTTAGTTGGCTAAACGTAAGAAAGAACTCTAGTCAAAATGTTTAAACATTTGTCGTTTAAACCACTCAGTTGTTTTTATTCTGCAGTTTTTCATCGTGGCTTTTTCGTGAAAATAGGCCTATCGTTATTAATGAGAAAGATGATGACCAAAGTCTACCGCAGAATTCGCCCGCAATCTGCACAAGTTCCTATAATAGTTTTGCATTACGGTATCATACAGCTGCGCTCTCAGGCAATCGATTTCCATGTAGCGTTGCGAAGCCAGTGCATGCACTTAATTTCTCTCTTTTTCGGTATAATTATTGGCCGACGTGATTTCATTTCATCTCGACGTCTCCAATTAGAACAGTGCTGTTATTGCAGGGGTAATAACAATTACAAGACTTTGTCCTTTAAACCACCGGGGCCGGAACCGTTTAAATGTCGAATTCTGGCGGTGTTATTAGTGATGTAATATGGAAGATATGATATTGCGGATAATTAATTATAGCATCATTTGCTCCCTACTTCCTATTGCAATTTTATAAAAAGAATAATATGTAAATGATTTGAAATTAAGTGGCAATTCTTGATATCAGTAACGTATTGGTTCCAAAGGCACCATAAGTAAAACTGCTTTTTTAACTTGCTTAGACCACATCTGCCCAGTTATTGGGTAAAACTGGATCAAATTATATATAAAGTGCTATTTGTTTTATGAGTATGCTCTTACTTCATTCCCATCTTGTAAGTTCACGATCCGACGGACAGTTTGCTGTAGTTTGAACGGTCATTTTGCTTTACAGCGTGGAACCGACTATGCATCACGATGCACGCATAGATCAGCGTATATCGTAGGTCTACACGTTATCCGCTTGGCCAGGAAAACCTGCACACACTCACTGCATAGAAAGCATCTGATTAAATTCAGCCCAACCAATAACGCCATTGACAATTTTGTATGTTATTTTACGGTAACTAAATTAAAACAGAGTAACAGACCTTTCTGGAAAGTTTTGTAATCAGCTTTCTGAGAAATCCTACCCTATACTGGCAATGAAACGAATAGGTTAAGTCAACGCTTCCGTCGTGGTTTTTGTGATCCGTCGGTTTTTCCATTGTCCCCGGTAGAATGGTTTAATGAATAACGAATAAGTTAAAACCTAGGCCTATAGCAAATTCACACAGTATTAGCGCGTACCACATGAGCCCACGATAAGCTATAGGATAGGCCCCTGCAGAGAAATCGCGCTTTCACCAAAGGATAGATGGTTATCTCACATAACCTCTATGTACAAAGACTCAACATTGCTGATTCTACGGCGTCAAATAACCCGCCAACATCCTGCACAATTCAATTGCACGACAGACACAAGACAGCGCCATCGCAGCTTGCTTCAGTTTTAATATTATTCTGTCACAGCTTTGTCACAGAGCATGCAAAACAAACTACAAAATCTACTTAAAAGCACACAAACAAACGGAAATAAAACACACGACAGCTTTATCATTTGAAAAGTTATTTTTATAGTGTCTGCTGTTTTTCTAGTTTAAAAACTTTAAATGTCTTAATTTTATTTTGCCTTCACAGTTTGATTGTCTTAGTTTATCCGACTGATGTTTATCGTTTTTTGTTTTACTGCTGTCGCAGGCTTTGCGCTAGATGAAACTGACAGTTCTCAAGAATGGGATTTTCGAGGACTGTTCTTGACCTCGAAAACAGCTCGAAGACCAAAAATCATGGTCTTAGCTTTGTTTTTGTCTTAGGCACCTTGGTCTCTGGTCAGTTGTAATGAATGTAATGTGTGCAATAAATTCTTGAAACATTGAAACTATGTTTGTCGGAACATTATCGTGGTTCATTATTGGTGTGAATAACATTAAGCTGGCTTTTGATGCGCAGTATAAAATTGTCATACTTACTTTACTTACTTACTTACTTACTTAGTGGTATTGGCCTTGGCCTCGGAGACTGCTTTGACCTTGGCCTCGATAATTATGTATGATCTCGAACCAACCCCTGTATAGTTCTCTGACAGTTTTTCTCGCATTAAGCCAAGGAAAACGAACTAGGGGTATTATTACGCGTGCCGATTTATCACGTTAGATGTCATTACAGTACATCGAACTACAAACTACAATGACGACGCATGCTACTTTTGATGAAACTCGAAAAAGACGAACCTAGACTGTGATAGGCAAACATAATAAAGTTATTGAGTGATGTTAATGACATAAAAGCTGAGAAGCAATAACCATTGAAAAAGCTTGTGAATATCTGAGTGGCGTACAGAGCGAACGAAAAAGAGTGAACTAAAATATCAGTTCATTTGATTTCGTTTTGTTTCGTTTTTGTCGCTTTGAACAGGCCTTTACTCTTTCGCGTTGTATGCAGTCTTCAGTCCTGTACTCCAAATGCTCAGAGTTGTAGGCGCCGACGACAAATTAAGCTTCCCAATGATTATGTCCAGTTTGCAGTCGACGCTGGAGGCGCACGACGCTCCTGAGACTCACCAAGTGCGTGATCTGTCAGTCGTAAGTAAGTAAGCATGTACGCTGGATGTGCTTTATTCACTTGGCGTTTGTGACATCTGGTGACTTTGGTCTTTAAAAACTGAAAATTTGTTGTTTTTGCCTCAGGAAACGTTTACACTGATTTTGGGTTAGGCGCAATACACGTCAAAAATCTTGCTGTAGGCCTAGAAAGAGACAGACACAGAGAAGAACGTTCAAAATGCGTAATGCGGCCTAGGACAAACGTATAATACTGCCGACAAACACAACAGTCACGTTTCAGTATTTCACGAAACGAAATAACAGTCAATCGACGTACTCTTGGTTCAACCATAACTTTATACGCCGTCAGCCGGAATGTAGCCAATTGCAACTGCACGAAATTAGCTTGCTTACTGAGTGCAAGCTATGAATTTCGAAGCAGAACTCATTTCGCCCGGTCGTAAGACGATAATCAACAAAATTACTTCTCTGGCATTAGCACTGTGCTTAGCCTTAGAGGAGAAATAGGATAGCCTACGTTTAAAATTAAATTAGAAAAAGACTATTTGTTTGCGCTTTTTGACGCGCTACAGCTATGCTGTGAACGTGCTGTAGGCGTTTGTGGCACGATTATCGTTTGTCTGACTGTCCGTCTTTCGGTCACGAATGTATTGTGGCTAAACGGTGCGAGATAGGGTCTAATTGCTACTGTCGCATATTGGCTTTCAAATGACATGAAAATCATTGACTTTGAATGACCTTGAAGGTCAGTACTGCAACAGGAACTGTATAGGCCGTAGGGCGTCATCCCCAGCCACAACCGGGCTTTCTTTTACTGTATAGACTTATATCGTCACGCCAATTTTGTTATGCCGTGCTCTGTGCAACAGCAGTGCATGCTGGCGTATTTAACTCATCTCCTTCTAGACTGGCGTTTTTATCGCAGACGGAGTTATGCTGTCCACGTCGTCGCAGAAATTCTGACGAATGCTGTGCAACGTCTTGGGAAATATCATCACTATACACACAGATTCGTTTTCATCAAACTCCAAACGTATCCGTGGGCGCAACATGAGGCTACGACGACTGTTCGAGCGTTTTTTGCGTTGATGCAAGCCTATTGTCTCATTTCCTCTGAGAGTATATCGACTGTCTAAGAAATCCATCTCAGTTGTTGGACGAAAAAGTAAGCTGCTTAAAGCTTAAATGTATGGGCCACTGTTAATAGAATGATTCTTAATCTTATTAAAACTAAGGAGATTGTTTTTCATCGTCCTGACCCCAAGAAACTCCATATATTTCCATCTGTTGAGAGTATAAAACTTGTTGAACAAGCCAAGCTCTTGGGTGTTATATTACAGAATAATTTTAGTGTAAATTCCCATGTTAATTGTGTTGACATTGTGTAGTCAGAGAATATTTTTGCTAAAGAGACTCCGTGACCAGGGCTTAAACTATCGTCAATTAGATACAGTTTTTCAGGCTATTGTAGTAAGTAGAATACTGTATGCTTTTCTAGGTTGGGGCCCCTTTCTTAATAAAGAACTTACAGGAAGAATTAATGCCTTTTTCAAAAGAGCATATCGATATGGCTTTACTACTAAAATTATTGAGGTAACTAGTCTACTCGATGATGCTAGTAAAGATCTTTTCTGCAATATGCAAAAAGCCCACCATTGTCTGTTTGGTATACTACCTGCTGAAAAATGAACATGAATATAAAATACGAAAACGCGGTCATAATTTTGTTTTACCTCAGTGTAATTCCAATCTTTTTAAGGCTTCATTTCTAAACAGATGTTTGTATAGTTTAATTTAGTATGTGTAGGCAATTTTAGTGTGGTTTATTTTTTGAGTGTTACATGTTATTTTACCACAATGTAAATCTCATAGTTTCAAGACTTCATTTATCAACAAACACGTGTTAAATTGAGTGTAGCGTAGGGTAGTTGAGTCTATGTTCAGTGCTTGTTTTTTATTGGTGTATTTCCTGCAGTGTTATAATTTCGTATTTCCTTACAGCAGTGTTTGATGCACGTTTGATGCGTTTCAGTAAATCAGTCATTCATTCATTCATTTATGGATATGCCGTTGGTAAGTTCCTATAGGGTGTCAATAGTAACCATGCCACTGATTAAAGAGGTTTAGCCGCAGTTCGCATGCAATACGAGTATTTGAGTGTGCAGTGAGTATACTCGTTTGGGGATATAGTGGGATTGTAGGTCATGCGAATCAGTACCGCAGGGTAGTCGTCGGGCAACTCTATACAGTTTTTCGATAAAACGTACCGGTTAGCCACAGTACGTTGTATACGTTACAGACGACAGACCGACAACAGGTCGTAAGTCTCCTTTCATAAGCGTAATCGTTGGCATGGTCGAATAAAATGCCAAAAAACGTAGTTTCCAGCCAAAAATCTTCAAACTTGCAAAATCGATTTTATTTTAATAGAAATTCGATGGCCGGTGTCATTGCATTCAATTTTGAGCGCAAATGGCAACATATTTTACGAAAAAATCTACAAAAATTCCTTGGAGAGACGCAACAGCTGCCACACACTGATTCGGCGCCAGTAGTTTTATTACCTGCACGAGGCATGATGTGTCTTTAGATCGTAAATCCGTAGTTTTGATCGCATCGTTATTGCCGACGCTGATTGTAAGTCAATGTTGGTTCTACTATTTATCTGATTGCACTGCTAGGCCTACAAGCACGATGTTTGGCCAATCGGCTGGCAAATGTTGTCTGATATTCGCTCTCATAAAGCTCCGTTATCAGACCGACGTTGCACTTATGTCCCAACTGACCAGTGGTAGGACTAGAGCCTTGGCCCCACTTTGACAACCGAAAAAATTTGTCTTCAACTTTCACGACGGTCAGGGAACATGGTAACGTCGGACGTGAATTCCACTTTTTCACATCATCTATCGAACGTCATCTATCTCCACAATCCACATCGACTAGACATTCAGTTTAATTTCCACATTTTGTTCAATAGGTCTAGACAATGAACGACATTTACAGCAAGCCATCTAATGACTCTAAACGCACCCAAAAGCGTTGGCGGCCGGCTCCCATGCACACTCCAGCTGCATTTGAGGGCGGAGAAAAGAAAGGAAAACGGATAAGATAGAAAACAGACGCGACGGAAAACATAAGTAGAAAACGGAGGTAGCTGGGGAATAAAAACAAATGAAAAAAGAGAATGAACTTCGAATGGTGATGGAAGGATACTGGCCCCCACTTTCGATGACTTTCCTGCTCCGCTGCGACGCACCGGTTGTGAAAGCGTCAAACGGGAAGCTATCGCAGCAGATGGGAAGACCAGATGTGGCGTGCAATATAGCGACAGACAGACAGACAACCATCCGACCCGCGATCTCTGGAGATGAGCAAACATTCCGTCTTGGTCGTCCCTCCAGGAAAAACGCACAGCACAGGTCCAAGCCGACACAGTGTTATCGACGACAACGACGAATAATGTATGAATCGGATTCGTTCACAAGTAAAATGCTCGGCTTAGCCTATATTCTGTATCTGCGAAGTCAGTTGCGAATGAGGCTAACTTGTGTGTAAAGTCGGTATTCCCAGTGATCAGATTTGCAGTGTTGCATAGTAATAGCGCGTTTACACGATCCAGCAAACTTCCAGCAAAAATCCAGCAAATGTAATGCTGGACGTTTGCTGGATTGTGTAAACACCCTATAACGAAGTAGTTCTACTTCGTTACTCTACTTAAGTAGAAGTTTTTACTTTCTACTTCTACTTTCTACTTCTTTTCGTTACAAAAGTAGTTATGTCCGGGAGGGGGGGTTCGGTCCTACTTTCGATCCTAAACGTACCGTAACCTTATTATAACCTTATTATCAGCAGGAAATTCACTCGAGCCTTCTGGTATTATAGTCTGTGAGAACAGCATTTTGCATATATACAGTGGCTGTATAAATTTTGTAAAGGAAATTGTGAGTATATAGATTGAAAATTAGTAGTTACTTTATTGTTTAATTTGAGTTTTTTCTTCTTTTCAAATACAAAAACTGTACTTCATGTCACTTAAGCTGTAAAATCGTGTTTTAGGTAAAACACGAACACAAGCATAGCACACAATGTAAAAACGTTTCATTAAAAAAAATTTTTAAAAACGTTTTAAAACGTTGAATAAAAATCGGTACCCTAATTTGTCCAATATTTTGCCTAATGCCTAATGCTGCAAGTGCAGAATGGCTAAGACTAACGAGACAGAAAACTTATTCAATTTCAATTTAAGATCAAGCATCACCAGACTAACTAAGTAAAACTACAACCACTATCACTTATTAATTTATTTCTGTGCTTTCAAAAATGCTTTTCAAAGATCTGGATAATTTTTTTCAATGAACGTTTTAAACATTTTTTAAAAACGTTAAAAAATGACAAACGCTAAAAGCGTAACAATGTGGCAAAAAAACGTCAAAACGTTTATTACATCTATGAAACTTGGTTTGACTACTGACACAGATTCGACGAGAAAGAAAATTTCCAGAGGCAGATAATATCCATCCAGATCCAGCATTATACAGTTCACAGCCAGAAAAAAAACAGTCATCATTCGTTTAACTGAATGGCTTACACCTGACTGCCCGAGGTCAGTTAAGTGTCAGATTTTAAAAAAATTTGTTGCATTAAAAAAAACTGTTGGATTAAGTCGTATACGTTTTAGTTTTGTTTGCATTTTGTATAATGTACTTATCTCCTAGAGCCTAATATACGAACGGTTCCTATACAGGCTATACATGTTATGGTGATGAGGAAGAAAGCATGCATGTTATTGATTTGACATTAAAACACACTTTTAGAAAGTTTTCAAGGATAAGACTATTTTCTACTTCAGTAGAAAAAATTTCTACTTCTACTTAAGTAGATTTTTGGTGTCACTACCTCATAGACGTACAAGTAATACACGTTTATTGTTCTTGCCACGTTTTTTATTTCCTAACTTTTTATTTTAATAAAAACGTTCATTGAAAAGTCCACCAAGAACGTCGAGAAGCACTTCTGAAGCAACGGAAACGAGTTAATAGGTTATAGTGGTGGTAGTTTATTTAGTTAGTCTAGTGATACTTGTTCTTGTGACCACACGGCTGAACTGAAATTGAGCAAATTTCTCTTTCTCTATCTCTAGCTATACTGCACCTACAGCATTAGTTTTTAGGCAAGAAGTTGAACGAATTAGGGCTAACGTTTTCCGACATTTTTTGTATTTCTACCACTTTATTACTTTTTAAAATTTTTTTTCAACGTTTTTATAACTACGATTAAGCTCACTTGGCCGTATTTTTCCTGAACCAGAATTGATAGCTATTTGCTATAACAACTGAGCGAACATAAAATATCTTGATGAACTGAGCAAATGTGCAAACGTGTAGGGCTAGCGGTGGATTACAAACTGTTCTAAATGTGTGTTTGCCAGCAGTTCTGTACGCTGTCACAATGTCGCTGTTGTGATGCGCTACACAGCACAATCCTACAATCTTGGCCAGCACAATTATTTTACATTATCTCAGAAAAAGATAATTTGCCATTCCAAAATCTAGCCGCATTTTAAAAATCTTGTTGTTGCCGGAAATTCATAAGTATAATAATTATTTGCTAGATGGCAGCACTATAACCAGTCATTTCTAGCTGGAAATACGGACTCCTGTATTGAGTGCCAGGAGACTGCATATACTGAGGTCCTGGTCCAGGCATCTGTTCAGAATCGGAAAATATCTAGCTACATGGCATCATATTCTCTGTTCTTTGTCTCGTGGTTGACTGTTTGGGGAATAAAGCGCTTTCATGATCGCAGACAACAATTAACAATAAACCATGCAGACAGCTCAACAGTATATTAACTACATCGATTCTCAGAAAGTGACAATCGTAGAGTAAGGCATACGACTCCGAATACAAATGTCTCAGGCTATTTTGGAATGCCAAGCATCAAATTCAGACTGTGGACCAACAAAAAGTGCAGCAAGCATGAACAGCTACTGAAAACTGAATAGGAAAAAAGCAACATGCAAAAACAACCTAAAACTAAGCTTAACATGGCCTCTGCATTACGCCTCAACATAATAATTTGAACAACGACAAAATATGCACAAATGCACGACTACTGGCCGATATGACATCAAGGCATTTTGCAACGTATTGGAATCATACATAAAACGACAAATATCTACATTTTGCTGTTAATAAAGAGTTATTCACGCAGGAATACACTAATTTTACCATATGAGAGTCATTATAGTGACCAATGAACAGACATCAAGAATGACAGTAGCACATCGAATGCACACAATTACCACTTTTATCAGTGCACTGAAATCCTTTGGCATCCAAAAATTCATTTCAAAATTCATACATATAACAATAGCCATTTCCAGGTAAGTTTATTATGAAACATGACCAAAAATTCCATACCTCAATTTTCCTTGAAATTTGAACGGACAAAAATTCACATCAAATAACTTGCAAAATTTACAACGTCTTTTCATCAACTAAGTATCGCTCACATCACACAGAGATCAAAATTAATTTTCTGAATCAACAAAAAAAAAACAAATTTGCTTCAGCAGCCTACCGTGACACAGAAGCATGCACCAATACAATAGCACCATCTGCATCTGTCAAAAAATCTGCATGATCTACGAAATAATGACCAGAAGATGGTTGTTTAATAATAGTCTTCAAAATGCAGATAGATTACATCATGCCTACTGAGCTAGCAGTGACTGAATAACACCCGATAGCTTATCAACAAGCAATACAATCAAAGTGAAAATGTCAGCATCAAAACATCTCTCGCTGACCATTTATTGAGAGAATCAACTCAATAAAAAAGGTTAAAAATTGCGTACAGCTCTTTATGGTTACCCATCGCAGAGCTACAGAGTGTCACCTGCCATACGGAATCACACAAGTTTACCAGCCACCCGACATAGATGAATATGCCCCACCTAACCCCAGCCAGACAAGCCAGTACTCAATTTGCTAACCCCAGAGGCATGAAGGCTGAGTTGACCTTGGTGTTAGTTATATGCTGACATTACGTGGACGGTTTACCTGTCTGCAGACAGTCACCCATCCAACTAATAACCACTTGATATTGGTGACATGACCGGGAGTTGAACTCACAACCTAGCGATTGTAAGCCTGACACGCTACTGTTACGCCGCCAAACCATCATGCCAGTGAACTACTCGGATTGGCTCTCCAGTCAACTGCTTTGCCATCGTACGCAGAGATTATACGTACCTGGTATGTGGCCACAATCGCAAAAAAGCACAAAGTAACAGAATCAAATAAGCCACAATTTCGTCACACCTTTCACATTAGCCAGCCAGTGTCTGCTCAACTACAAATATCCAAAGACTAGACACAAATCTGACTACGCAACATTATTTTGGCATAACTAGATACCAACAATGCATGTGCACTTCAAACATGGAAAGCACAAACAGCAAATGCTGACATGAAATAATGACAAAACCATCATATCAGTAATCAAAAAGTTACAAACAGTTACATTGTTTCTCAAAAATTACAAAGAGCATTAAACAAGGTATGCTAGACTAGCAATTTGCTCACTCTGGCAATGTGACGACATTACTACGAGCGCAACTATACAGGCAACTTGTGTCTTCACTGTTCACATTACACATTCCATGGCGTGCTATAAGGCAACGACTACTACAATCAATATAGACTATATGGCATGTTATTTACACGGCTGCAAATTGATAAGACAAACTAACATAAAGTAACGACCACTCAAGTCGCAAATGCCAAGCTATAGACTATAGATGTGCACCACAATCAGATGTACATAAGCTCTACTTGCACTAAGGCTGCAACTTTTGATAAAAAATGAAAGGCCATAGGGTAAAATGCAAAACAAAAATATTGCATACAGACCATTTAAACTTGTGTTTAACAGTTAAGCAAGATTTTGTGCAGTTACTTTTGCTGCAATGTAACCACAAAACTAATTATCTAGCTGATGCTAAAAATTGAGGTATTTCTTTTTTAACACAGCTCAACTCAGAACTGACAATATTTCTCTCACTTTACTGACAAGAAAGAAACATAACTACGAATTTAATTAATGCTTAGAATTGACGCATTTCTCTGAAATAATTCCATTGAGAACCGACACGATTGCTGACAAAAAATATGTTGCCAATGTAACATTTCTTTTCCGCTTAACTATGAATCAAATCGAAAAGCTGATGATTATAAAACACTACAATAAACAATGTGCAAAAATGCAACCACATAATGTGATGAAATAATGTATAACTATGCAGTACGCACAATTCAACCCAAACAGAACGCAGTGGTTAATGCTCTCAGGAATGGAAAAGTCACTTCAAATGCTACTTAATGAACTACACAAACAAATAAACATATGCAAACCTTGAAAACCTGCCAAGTGTGCTTGCATCATGCGACCAATGATAATTTGTATCAGAGGACGATAATAAAACAGACACAAATATCCTGAGCACAAATGGGAAAAATCGAAAATGACAGTCTCCAATTATCGAACAAATAAGCCTGGAAAAATCACATTGCGCTGTGAAATGCAGCACACTCAGAATCATGTAAGTACTTATTTATTTACTTATTTAGCACACCGAATACCACTTGCACTTCTCGAAAGTCCCAATTAAAAAAAACAACCATATTTTACTCTGATAACACGAAAAAACAACAAAAAATCAAATAAACTTAATGACATTCAAATCACAGGAACAAATAAAAGTAATTTAGCTGACAAAAATAAGGGTAGTCACTGCTTAACTCTGATCAATTGCAAATAATTAACATGCACAGACATTCCATTAATGACGAATTACTGCTTATGTCGATCATAACTGAATACACATAGCCATAGATATTTCTTGTGATCATTACAAGTCTCAATCTAACTGTGCTAAAGATTAACGCTTTGCAACTATGTGAAAGTTTGCAAAACCAGTTTTGCATCGATGCATTGATTTTCCACATTATATAGTCATCACTAATCTGAAACCAACTGAATCAAAGATTGATGTTTAGCAACTCAAAGTTAAGTTTTGCACCGACGTACTGTTCCACGAATACACAATCAGCAGCCAATGTCAACCATAACTAGATCATTTTCACACGATACAATCAACACAAATCTCAAACTGACTGCATCAAAAATCGACATTTAGCAACAGTGAGAAAGTTCTGACATCCACATCGTCATCAGTCGTCATAGCCGTTGCCAGTCATCAGTGCCACGTCTGGGATACTCAGCGTGCGGTCTTCCCCCATGAGCTGAGACTTGCGAGGCATGGCCGTAGTGGCAGCGGCCGCCTTGACCGCATAGTGAGTTATGATTTCTCGGTCAGCCGGACATGACTCCAGGAACGCGTCGGTCGAGTATGCATGCTTCAAGTAGCGCCAGACTGCTGTCAGCTCGGTCGGGATCTCAAAGTCTTTGTATGCCTGTCACACATAAAATAAATTACACACCATGTTCAAAAATTTAAGCCCTTGCATTATTCATCACATCTTTGCCAAATGGTGACTGATTTTCAAAATTCTTTCTTTGACAGACTCGGATAAAATTATGTCACAAAAATGTCATTACAGTTCTCAACAGAATTAAAAAGTGTCACTACGGTCGACATGACCTTGTAAAGTATTCTTTTTGAAAATTACAGCAAATTAATGCACAGAAATGTGTTCTATAAAAAGCACTCAAATGTTTAGCAAACATACTCCAGTTAACAAACTTATCATTGCTGTGCACTGATTGGTGCAATTATTTAACAATGATATTTTACAAGATAATGTCGAGACAGCTTTTAGGAGTGGCAGGAAGTTTCATGATAGTCCTGTGGCAAATTTTCTCCCAAATCTATTAGCAGATCTGTGCACACTATGGACCAGGAGCCTCCAAAACCAGCTGGGCCAGAAAAAATGACTCAACATGTCGGGCTGAAGTGAACTGATTCATGACTGCTGACCTCTCCGTTCTGCTACCATCAGTTGTCTGGCAGTGTCTCCGATAAAATACCAACCAGGGTTGTCGGCCCACAGATATGTGAAACAACCTGCCAAATGACGTGACGTCTGCCAAGTCATTATCCAATCTACTTAGCTTCTGTCAGTGACTAAAAACTCACCTATTCAGCAACTCTTTTTTTAGAACATAAACCAACAACAGCACTAAGCATTCTGAGGGTTTCGTACGATGTTAATTACACTGCACATACTTTTTACAATATCAAAGCATGAAAAACAATGTCGATGTTATGCACAGCAAGACCACGGTCTAAGAAATGCATAACATAGGACAGCTGGCTGCAAATCCTTAATACAAGATCAGCCTGAGTCTCAAAACCAAGGTAATGAAGTTACTCTGAAAGGCTGACATAAGTATAGTAAACAAAAGACTATGCGGTAACTATTTTTAAACAGAGTACAGATCTGGGTCATGTCACAGAGAACTGTATTTACTGGACCATATGTACTCGTACACGTTTGGAGCTGTCAACAGACCTTGCCAGCAACACGTATGTGCTGCAGACTCGGCAGGAGATAACAGTCAGCACGAGCCAAAGTGTCTCCGCTCATAAACCGTCTCCCGGTCTCCCTCAGATGACCTTCAACCTTTTCCAACGTTCTCACCAAAGCCAATGAATCTCCGCCAACCTTCAGGTACTGGCTGAATTTCTACACAGTGCACTCGTACCGATTAAACTAACAACACAGTTATCGATTGCATTCTAAAAAAATTTCCAGAACCTACTCAAACATTATGCACTTTGAAACAAGAAACATGACATGAGAATGGATTAGCGCAGCACAATGGCAGGTCATCCAAATTGCATTAGCTTGACCGTGAGTGAGTCTGACTCTTTGACCAACAGTCCACCAGTTAGGCATAATGTTTGGATTGTTCAAAGTCATAAGTCTTGACTGAAATATTACCAGTATGGTTTCTTTTACCCCCATTCCTCCCTCCAATGCCTTTATCACCATGCTGTATATTTTGCTATGGCAAAAGATGGGAAGTGATCCAAATAGGCTGTAGGCCCACACAACAAAGCACTCAATTGTCTTGCAGCTTGCGCTAGTATTTGCATCCAGGCTAGAAAATAGACATTTTCACCCAATCTGGATAAATTTTCACAACAGAGACAGATCCCCTTTCTTTTTAATTATAATAAAAATATGACATAACCATATATAGAACATTATCTTTTGGAACAGTAGAACATCAAGGAAACACGAAAATCACGGAAAAACGCTATTTTCGTTGAATGCCGTGTTTTTATCCAAAGTCGAGTGATATTGAGTTTTTACAATTTTTTTGGTTTTTAATCAGCTCAAGTTGAAGTTTATTGTGTGATTTTAACACAAAAATATTTACATTTGTCTCTGCTACCAAACTCCATGCTTTGTTACTCACTGGCTCAATATGTGAGCATGATGTCATCATAAATATATGTGTTTAATGCTTTGCAGCAACAAAATTTTACAGATGAAAACCTTGCACTGCATGTAGTGATGGTCGTTGGTAATAGATGTTGTGTTTTATAAACTGTATAATGGTATTTTGGCAAATGATTTGACGCCATGTGTTAGCCATGATTCTTGCAATTTTTGCTTTTGTTTGCCGTGTTTTTTTGTCGTGTGATTTTCTACTGATCCTAATTTTCTTGGTTGAGCTTCAATAAAACTTATTTTTCATATTTATCATAGGTGAGGTCTGCTCTCCTAAACACCTCTAAAACTTTCCTCGCTGTCGCATCATGAGTTTTTAGTCTTGAAAGCCCTTACCAGATGCTGTAAAACTGTGATATCCAAAAAACTGGAATTAGTGATTAGACCAGTGATTTTCAACCTGGGTTCCGCGGAACCCTTGGGTTCCGCGAGCATTCTGCCAAGGGTTCTGCGGCTGGTTAGTAAAAAAATAACCTAGCGTGCAAAATTACGCCAGACCAAACCATAGAAGTACTGTGTACCAAATGCTTAGTTCCAAATTAACGCATCTAGTCGTCTACTTTTGCATACAGTGTTGAATATTTTTCTTGTTGTTAAAGTTAGAATATTTGCACTGAACACCGAACACTAACTTATTGGTGTCAGTGTTAACAAATCGCATGTCCAATCCATTTATTGAAAATTTTTTTTAAACACTGTGCTTGAAAAATATAAAAAAGCTTCACTCATCAGCGCAACTGACTGGAGTGTCTAGACACCTTGAGCCGTGCGTGAGCGTAAGATTCAATGGTAATTTTTGGGCCGTTGGCAACTGCCTAGGGTAAAATAAAATTGCTAAATAATATTATCTAATACAGTTGCAGGCAAAAGACTTGTAGGCTGCAGCTTTATCGTCAGTGTTTAAGGATTCTGCCCCATACTCCCACAGTTTTTCTGTTTCTTGACTCCGCTGGGATTCGGTCCCCAGACAC
>Ga0056128_1001942_pt1 | contig 24020 bp, 17 predicted proteins | sample WorMetLIZISLAND2_FD_71113 | JGI IMG/M metagenome (GOLD analysis project Ga0056128, IMG submission 71113) | Marine gutless worms symbiont microbial communities from Max Planck institute for Marine Microbiology, Germany - Olavius geniculatus... ... | reverse complement strand
TAGAAGATGTATGACTTTATAGTGTTTGCTTTTATCGTTGTAATGGACAGAAGATTGCCATTTTGACTTGTGTTGACGTTTATATGAAAAAGTGATGAAGAAATATGACTTGAGATATGATACAGTATCTGATCTCGTTGTTATTTGCTCTAGTTCATGCTAATGAAAACTAGCACTTGCGTGAAAATTAGGCTGTGCCATGACGCTGTAAAGACAGACGGGGTGAAGTGCGCCATAAGAACTGAAGGGGCGACATTATCACGGGGGAGGATTTTTTGCTGTGAAAAACGCCATACTTATGTCACAAAAGCCGTTTTCGAGAGGGGAGACATTTTAATGGCGGGAGAGGATTTTTAATAGGGTAGCCGGATTTTTCATGGAGGGGCGACTTCTTAATCAGTATTAATTCGTGTAAAAAGTCTCCCCCGGCGATTTTTTCCCGTTAAAAATCCGCCGGGGGAGAATTTTTACCGGTAAAATGTCGCCGGGGGGCGACTTTTCAGGGGGGCGATACTGTCATAATACACCGGAAACCCGGCCATGCTTACCATGCACGGGCAGATGCACGCATTTATATTGTTGCAGAACGTTTTTCAGTAAAAAAAATTATGAAAAACACAAGATGGTAAATATGCAGAAATTGTTCGCAATGGTTAATTATATGTGATGCTATCTCATATTTATTGCTCTACAAACGTGATAAAAATACTGGTATTTTTTACCGGAATGTACGAACTCTTGGTGTCCCTACTGCTTTACTTCTTATAACTTACCGTAGTAAAAATTTTTCAACTAAACCGCGCTTATTTTTAACACCAGTTTAAAGCTTACACAATAATCTTTACGTAATCTCTACGTAACATCAATTTGTCGCATATACAAGTTAAAAGCAACTTATTAAAGTAAGCTTATATGACAAGTGGCTTGGACTTCAATGCCACGGCGTCAGAATTGTGATCAAGCTATGTAGATGTTGTGGGTTTTCACCCTATGATAGCTTAGAGTCGCTGGATAAGAGGGTTCCCCTTGAACGAGGGCGTGAAAAAGGGCACCCGCCTCAAAAAGTTACTTAGGCTTAACCGCCATTTTCTCGTTTAGCGTAAAAATAGTCGCAGAAAGGCACAGACATACTGCTTACCATAACAAGCATTGGTGACGACTGACGAGCTTTTTAGGTTTATTAACATCAATGACATTAAACGACCTTGAACTTTTTATAAAGGTTTCAGTGAACGTTTTCGTAATTTTTGGCTCCAGCGCACATTGTAAGAGTAAATTGCGAAGAAATAAATGGAGACGAACCAAGACATCCTGCGAATAGAAACTGCTACAGGCTGTCGCGCGTTTTATGAGCATTAGCTCAGATTTTTTGTTAAAACACTGTAATCGATCTGGTGACATTTGTCATGCGCCACTGTATACAGATTGAAGCTCATCATCGTCGTCAGGAGCATGCCGCGCTCTTTCCTCATCACGAACCGCCGATACAGAACACCAGCAGCGCACGTCACCGATGACGTCACTGACGGCGTGGATGATGACGTCGTCATCAGTGACGTCAGCTGGAGTCCGTCGTCGTCGTCGTGTTCTCGAGATGACGGCTCCCAAGGTACGGAAGTCTCAGTCTGTGCACTTTTTTTGCGCTTTACTGATAAACTTCAAAATGACTAATAATTGTTTAAAAAAATCCTACCACATCCCCACATCTTATAAACGCGTAGTAAAATGGTTTAGAATAGACTTTTGCTGAAATTAACCTTGTAACGCTCCTGATCGAAAGCTGATTATTCTTACAGTTAGATCTATAACGATGAGTGTGATGAGATCTGCAATTAGTCTTAATTGCAAAATTTGCTGCAGACTATCGGTGAAAAATATGACAAAACAGGGTTTACTTTTTTATTGGGCCGCTCTATATAAAACTCATGGTTTACGACAATTTTAAACTTTAAGCGTCTTAGAATTTTGCAGCATACCCTTTAAAATTTTACTATGGCCATTATGCAATTATTGCATTTTAGTTTTTGGTCTGCAATTAGTTTACTCACAGAAAATGTCATTTATGCTTTTCATGTTTTACAATTGTTTTGTTTTATTTCTACGCGCAACAGCTATGCTAAATGCGTCATAGCTATCGTAGAGACGTCCGTCCGTCCGTCCGTTTGTTTGTCTGTCACACTGCTGTATTGTGTCAAAACGACGCAAGCTATATGATCACGAAATCTTCACTTTGGACCGCCATAAAGACTAGTTTTTTTGTCCAACATTGATAACCTTAAACGACCTTGAATTCTAAAAAGCAAGTTATTAGTGTTTTTTTGCGATTTTATGTTGCGGTGCATATTTCAGCAGTGAATCGCACTAAAATTACTACAAACATGCGCTCCAGGACAACCTGCGTATGAAATTTTTAACATCAAACCTAGATTCTAACCGTCGTATTTTCGTCCTTTTAGGTTTAAGAAGTCCTTATACGAAGGCCTCAAATTTGGGTACTTTTTCAAAACGTGTTATTATTTTACTGCACGTTGTACACAGATTTCTCAGGTGGCAGCACCGATGTTGTCGCGCGTCAAGTGAGTTTTGATCAAATCACTTGTTAGTTCAAACGATCACAGGATCAGGGTGTTGTTGAGCCGTAGAAATGGGCCGACTTATTTTTATGTATATACGTATTGTTTACACGGTCGTCTCTCAGACTGACATTGGCTACAGGAAATGCATGTATCAATACACGTCAAGTTTCTTCCTGTCAGACGTCTGACGGGCCAATGCCAGCTGCGGTTTAATTCTAGTTTGTTACGTCCGACCACATATCAGCATCTGCATCATATCGGGCGTATGTACCATGCCATATACAGGTGGTCTTTTCTTGGAAGATACGTTACCCAATCATAATTAATCCAGTGCAGTTTTACAGACTTTTCACTGATGCAAGTCTCACGGGAAATGTTAATGCCAGAAAAAAACATCGTGTTTTGATGCTGTTATGCATAACTGGACGCAACAGTGTGCTAACGAAAAGTTCGAATATTGTCGTTTTAGGCATGCGCAGTAAAACGGTTACCAACCAACACTTTCTTTGATGTGTTAATTTCGACACTGATATTTCACAGGATAGCAAAGCATTTGAGGTGTGATAAAATTTTTATTACCTTCATCGAAGGAAAGAGATATTACTTTCTCTTTGTTTTTGACTGTTTCTCTGTAAAAAATGCTACAAATTTCCATGTTTTTTGGCGATGAACAATTGGTTTAAGTGGCGATCGAAATCACAATTTTAACTTAGGGTCTCTGAATTTGATGAAGGATTTTTTATTTAATACATATATTTGCATTTAACACAAATCTATGTTCATTTATCTAGTTATCTTTTTCTGTATTTTTTATTTGTGCATTTATGGACCTACATTTTCTTCTAGTCTTGCATTTTCCAAGCTTGCATTTCGATGTTGAAAATTCCAGTCTCGTGTTTTCGTTTTTTTGGCATTTTTAGTTTTTTCCCGCAAACATTAACCATTATTATTTAACGACAAGTTTGACAGCTGTAAAACGATTGTGATAATAAATCGTTTTCGATTATAATAGTAAATATATTATCGTATAAACTAAAAAAACGTATGCACTACTTAGACATATTAAACTTGCATGTAGTTACCTACTGTTTACAGAGATAGACAAAATGATATTTTCGTGCTTTTTAATTTTTATTGTTGGTTTTTAGCCATCGTTCTTACGGTCAAGCTACTGGTACGAGTTGTCGTCTCTTTGTCCGTCTGTCGGTCCGTCCGTCCGTCGGCAACGGATGTATTGTGGGTTTGTGGTCGTAGGAGAAAACTTTTTACACGAGTAATTTGCCATGTGTGTGCACTCAGGCACGCATAATTTCAGCCATCTAGTGAAAGGGTAACATTTTCAAATTGGGGGCTTAATGGACGGGGGTAGAAAATTCAATAGAAAAACCGGCCATATCTCGGAAACGGAAAGAGAGAGGACCAAGGTTACTATTAATCACTAATATAAAGTAGCATACGACCTTTCAGATTACATGAGAATCATTAACCTTGGAGGACCTTGAAAAGTAATAATGCACTACACTATGGTATGCCAATTGTGTGGTATTGTGGCTAAACGGTAAGTCGTAGGGAGTCTGCGATGGTACCATCAGATAGGGCGCTGGCGACTTCCTTTATCCAGCAAACGTCCAGCAAACTTTTAGCAAACTTCCAGCAAACGTCCAGCAAACGTCCAGCGTTACGGTTGCTAAAAATTTGCTGGACGTTTGCTGGATCGTGTAAACACACCATTAGGCTGTCAATAGTAATCATGTCTCCGCAGCTGTTTGGTCGCAATTTTTAATGAAATGTTTTAAGTTCTAAGTGGCTGTAGGCTATCTCGGAAACGGTGAGAGATAGGACCTAGGATGCCATTGATCATTAATAGCAAGTGGTATATTAGCTTTTAAATGTCATGAAAATCATTGATTTTGGACGACCTTAAAGGTGAGTACTGCAACAGAAACTGTATGAGCTGTAACGCGTCTTCCCTAGCAAGGCGTTTTTTATTGTAAGAAAAATGTGCGAAACCTACGCCTGTTACTTTTGTTAGTTACACCCCCTTTACACGACGAAGCAAACATGAAACAAACTTAGAGCACACGTCGTGCATGTGTATTTTAAATACGTTTGCTTCATGTTTGTTTTATGTATGCTTCCTCATGTTAACGGGGTATTTATTGTAGTATTCGACAGCAGCTTTCCTTTAATATAGCGTGCATGAAACTGTGTCACTTCTGAGGAATCGCTTTCTCTCCGTAATTGGAAGTCGGACGCTGGGCTTCAGACGTAGGCGGTATGGTCGGCTTTTCCTAGCGACATCTGGGTTTCTTGTTTTCTTTATTTTCGTTTGCTATTCTGGCGAATATATTTCCATTTTAAAAAAGCGTCTGTAAGTAAATAAGCAAATTTCTGGAGCGCACAATGTCAGTAATAGACCTATACCTATGTTCGTTGGTGAATCTCTGCAATGGGCGATGAAGCCGAGTTACTACTGCGTATATTAGTTATGGCAGACCCCCGTGACGCAAGGCGCATCTTTCACTGACGCTGCTGGATGCCATACAACTTGTTCTTCGCCCGTCGGTCGGTCGGTCGGTCGCTGTATAATTGACGATATTCATTATTTACACCGCTCGGTCGGTGGGAGCTAGGTAGCGAGTGGCGCGTGGCGCTGAATGTTCGCACGGTTGACGTGACAGAGGTTAGCTCCTCACGGTATCATCACGCTGGGCGGAGGAGCGATGAACTGCTCTGACCGACTCACTTCCTGGCAGCGTCTGCTGCTGCTGCTGCTGACTGGTTGCTATGTTCCCACGCCCTAGAGCGCCGACTATCAAGCGCGCAGACACGTGCCCGCCAGTCGCCGCAGCCGCCAGCTGGCCGGTGTTCTCACGCCCTCGCCGCACGGTCGTGACGCCAGCACCAGCATCTCTCGTTAGACAGAAAGTCATTCACACTCCACACCTGGACCGTCCGTCCGTCCTCCCGCCGTCTTCCGGCTGCATTTCTCCACATTAACGCGCCGTGCTGTGATTATGAACAAAGTGGCTGCATGTGATGTCAATTAAACTGGAAATTCGTGTTCGCGTCTCCTCACGACTGAGCAGGATAGCTTTGAGTTTACGAATTATAGCGTTGCGACATACTGTATTCACTTCACTCGCCATAATGCAGCGATTCCATAAACCGTTAGTGTCAGTGAGGGTCCAGCGCCAATAATCGCTGCTGACCTGAAAAAACTTTAGGTTGACAGCCGTAGCCTACATGTATCTGCACTATGCTGAATCATTTCGTCATCAATTAATCAGAGCTACGTAGCAGAACTGCGTCAAGGTTAAACAGTAACTGCAGATTTAGACGATGATGTCCGGGCATGACTTTCTTTGGAAATGTTGATACAACGTTGAGAGTAACTGAGATGTTGTTATGTCCTCCGGCAGAGTGTTCGAAACACGGGGAACACGGGGTCTAGCAACAGTCGAAGGTCCGACAGGTGGCACTAGCAGACGACTGTGATAGCAGATGTCATCGCTGTGACACGTCGGCTGGGCAGATCGGCAATAGAAACGAGCGGACCAGCTGCGCACTTCGTGAAAAACTTTGTGCGTCAGTACGGTGACCTTGTAGGCCTATTCGATCCGCTACGGGACGCGCAGCCAGTGAAGGCTGGCAAGAACGTCGATCGGTGATGTGGTTTACGGATGTGGTAGATGGGCCATCCATAATGAACCGAATTGAGCGTTTAATGGAGACTCTTTTAGCAAAATCAAAACTTCAAAATCGATCAAAATGTCTTCAGCGCATATAAAGGAAAACGACGTGTGAATAAATCACAGCGGTTTATCAAGTCATGTAACAACAAAGCTTGACTGCAGTAGCAAAAGATGCAAAAGTAGAGCTGATAATTTTTCGTAGAAAATTAATTCCTATAGGACATAAAATGATAATTTCGTTACTTTTTCTTCGCATGTTCTAGCATTTTGTTTTTTTCTGTTTTTCTGTTTGTCACTGTTTTATTCTCTCATAGCTTCATTGCTTTTATTCGCGATGCCTTGTGGATTGTTTGTGACGATGACGATTAGGCCTACAACGTAATTTTGCTTCTTATTATATGCTATATGTATCAGTAAAACGAATACTCAGAAATGAACGATAATTCTAAGTGTTTGTAATAGACAAAAGAAAATAACATCCGGTAACATTCATAGTGATACTTAGCGATATTTTATCTTTAGACCTAAGCCTATTATTTCCATCGTCATCATTGTCATTATCGTTTAATTTTTACAACATAGACCGTTACAACATCAACACAATAAACAAAGTACAAAACAGAAGGGCCATTGGCTTTTACAACTGCAAATAATCTTGAAATACAAAAATGGACTAAGGTAATTTTCAATGCAACGACTCAATTAAATCGATCTGATTATCGATGTAGGCCTAATGTATCGTCGGCGCCTGGTGCGTTGTTGATCGGTCAGTTAATGGCTCTGCAGACCACCTGCGATGCTGCTGCTGCTGACCAGAGCGCCGCCTATGTGTCTAATTGGTCTAAACATGTGCGCGCCTTCGTACGTGTGGGTGGCGGTGAACTTTGCCATGAACAACACATAGGCCTACCGTTGCATGGCGCGTACGGTCGACACGTGTTTATATGGACCAACATCAAACTGTTAATTGTTTTAACAGCGGCGGCAGCAGCAGCAGCGCAATCAGCTGACGCTGCCGATGTCCAGCAAACGTCCAACAAACTTCCAGCAAATGTATTCAAAATACACGTGCTAATTGCTGGACGTTTGCTGGATCGTGTAAACACCCTATAGGCTGCAGTCAACACACGCTGGTCAAGTCTGATGTGAACGAGCACCGCCGCCTGTTACAGTACTGTATACTGTTGCTGCCAGCGTTCATAGAGATAGAGTAGAACTGGCGGAGCGTGATCGTATAGTGCCTGCTGGGCAGAGATCGTCTTTGATGTGATTGACTGACTGACAGCGCAGATCGGCGCACGCCAGTTATTAGTTGGGCTCATTGAAGCATTTATCAGCTGCTGCTTGCTGTCTGCTGACCGCATCGCAGCACACGAGCATGTGCCGTCCGCCGTCGTATTGTAGCTCCTCAGGCCAAGGCGCCGACTTTTTGAAATTACCGTGTAGCGACCTTTTCTTTCTTTCCCCTTTTTTCTCCGCTAACATCCAGCTACGTGCAATCCAGCGGCGGGTCTCGGAAATTGCCGCAAGCTTTTCTAGCCCAGTAAAAGATAGGGCCTACGAATGCAAATACGTCTTCACTGTGCAAGTGACAGAAAGTTCATAATTCTAGGCATAAAATGATTTTGGTACATTTTACAGCTGAAATTGTGCAGTTCCTGCAGTCATTTGCATCTGTAGGCATAGGGGGGCTATCTTCTACTGATCTCTTTGGATGCACAGAATGGAGTTTGCAGTAGACGTCGATATGCAAAAAATTGACTCATTCTACGGTAGAGAAAAAGTATTCAGAAATCAAACCTGTGTGTGTCGGACAGGGTAGGGGGCGTCCGCACAAGCTTTTGGCCGTGCGAATTGCTTCGTCTCCAGTCCATAGAGTTAGGTCAGCGCTCATGATTTTTCCACGAGTCTGTCCAGTAAGCTTACAGTTACAGAGTGTGGACAAAGACGTAGACGACAACGTGTAGTGACAGTTGACGTACGCTACCGGAACCTGATAGACCTACCTGGTGGCCGTCAATCAAAACACGATCACCCAGCGTATACCGCACACAGAAACATTATCCACGTAGGCTCTACGCTACATCAGCACGTCAGCTGTGATATCACAGCAAACGCCGCGAAATGTACGGCGAAGTTTAGACGGCTAAAGATAAGACAAGTCACATCGTGTCTGACTTCATTCACCCTCCGGCTGTATACACGCATGGCTGAGCCGTTGTGGCTGCATGGTTCCGTTCATGCAGTCCAGCCCCAAAAGAACGTGAAGTACATTACTCTTGAACATCATTTCCTCGAATTACGCAGAACAATCAGCAAGGAGATCAAATTACGGCTATATTTTTCCATTGTAGTTTCAACAGCAACTTATGCCTGTGAAACATGAAAGACAACAGCAAAAGCTATCAAGATGATTGAAGTGTTTCACCGTCGTTGCCTTAGGAGATCCTAGGAATTTCATGGCGTGATCACATCACGAACGATGAAGTAATGACACGCTCTGGACAAACGGCATCGCAAGACATAGCAGCAACGAGAATAAGACGTTTCATTAGACACATCCTGCGACTTCCACTAACGAGGCTAACTAGCCTGGCCATAGAATGGAAACCTGAAGATGGCAAGAGGAACATTGGAAGATCCAAGAGTACATGGCAAGACACAAAAGAAGATCTGGTGGTGATGGGCATAGACTGGAGCGACAAGACGACTGCTGCCAGCGATCGTGCCAACTAGAGACGAATCGTCGACCAATGTTCCGTACGGAACTGGAGGAACTAAGTCTAAGTAAGTAAACGCAGAAAGTTTGGGTAAAATCGGACTTGCGGGGTAATTGTGCATTGAACATGGCTACAAAGTCCTGCGGTTTTTTTACTTTCCCTTCGCATGTGATACAACTGCAAACTCACCTAATTATACAGTGTGTACCAAAAAATGACCCCTTTGTTCTTGTCAGAACTTTGTCAAATCTCCACCAAATTTAATAATTTTTGGTACACAAATAGCCAAGATGATAGAAATATGTAAGGTACACTCACTGTCCACCTCACCTAGTTTATGTCCACCCACTACCGTGCATAACGCAGATGCTCTAAATTGTTACATTATGCGGTGATATATCAGTATCAGATTGCTCACTTGTGCATTATCAATTCCACAAAGAACACCATGGGATTTAATAATTTTGTGGTATTAAACATTTTACGCTAAAACAGCAGACAACGAAATAACTGATTGATGAGCTTAAAACACATTTTATCCATGAATGACTGCTGTGCATTTTGATCAGTTGATCGTTAATGCCGATGTCGGCCATGGCGTCTCGTCAGGGGTGGCATTTCAGTAAATCGTTGGGGTCATAGTGATCCTTGGGGGTTTAAGTCTGCATAACGTATTGTTTTTGCAACAGTAACACCGTTTCAAAGTACGATTTACGGGGAAAAAACTAAAATCGTAAATCCTTGGGGATTCATAGACCTTTCCAGCTCCCTCCACCCTAAATGATGCCCCTGCATGACATTTAAGCTATTGTGTACACTTTGAACATAAATTCTAATAATTTGGAAGCAAGTTGTACAAAAACTTATAATTCTGCTGAATAAATCACATTTTAGTTTATTGTGTGCTTGATAAGTCATCAGAACTTTTACAGAGACAACAACTGAGCATTATGCGGCAATTTGGAGCATCTGCATTTACACGTATATAGTGCGTTGACATAAACTAGGTGAGGCAAACATTGAGTGTACCTTACATATTTTTATCGTCTTGGCTATCTGTTTGCTAAAATTATCAAATTTGGTGGAGATTTGATGAAGTTTTGACAAAAACAAGTTGGGTCACTTTTTTGGCACACCCTGTACTTACATATGAAGTGCTCGTACGTTGTGCTTCTTATTATGTTTATCTCAAAAATTGCAAGTGTGAATCAGGTTTACACAGTCGTTCTAATACTATGCATTACGAGTCTTGTTCTCCGTCTGTCTTTCTGTTCCATACGGGGTTCTCACATAAAAACACGCAAAAACGAAAATTAGCGTGACGTTTTGCTGGAGTGACAATTATGCGGTATGCCAGTCATAATATTATGTCTAAAGTTATGTGTCTAACATTAAGTTCTCCGGATGTCAAAAACCTCCAGAAAATGACGCATATTTTCACGGGGCGTAACACGGCTTGACATAAGCATAATTTTGTCGCTAACGCTTAAATATGTTTGCTAATGGATTGTCTCTGCATGTATGCGCAGACTCGACGTCGACGTCAGTGCACAGTGCGACGGACGCGCCGCTACACGATGACGTCGATCGACTACGACTGATGCAGTACGCGCTGACGCCGTACAACCGACAGGACGACCAGCTCAGGCTGCCGCCAGCATCAGCAGTCGCCGACGGGACAGGTGCGCGTGACGTCATCACATCGTACTGGGACGACCGCAGTCATCAGCAGTCGTTCTTGGAGCACCTGCTGCCGGCGCTGCTGCGTCGAGTGGCAGTGGACGGGGAAGGAGCGTCTGTGCAGGGTGACGGCGGGGCGAGTACATGCGGGGGAGATGTGTTCGCGTGCACGGACTGCACGAAGCGCTACAGCAGCGCCAGTAACTTGGCACGACATCGTACCACTCACCAACGACCAACGACGACGACGACCACGACGACAACCGCTAATGTGACGACGTCGACCAACGACAGACGAGTCAGCAGGCAGTGTCCTCACTGCGCCAAGGTGCGGATAGACCAGTTGCTCACCAGTCTTATTACAATAACGAGCCGGAAAACAGTTCGCATATCGCGTCGGGCTTTCAACCCTAGAAACGTTTATCACGGACCTTAGGAAATAGAAACAGAACAACAGCGGCTGCGTTTTATTTCATATCCATCGACGACACAGAAAAATCGCGTGTCGGGTGGCAAGTTAAACTAGACGACCACGAATGTATACCAAAGACGAGACGTAGGAGCCTACTGTGAATTGCTGAATTCGTACACTGAACTTTGACGGTAGGCTTTAGTATGATAAGTAGGTTTTCTCTTGCTAGAAACCTGCTAGCAACCACTCGCAAACCCGAAAATCTGGTTCACAGCCCACAGGTTTTCAACAGTTTGAACCATTAGTCTTCACAGCCTTAAAGTCATTCGTTTTTATATTAAAGCTATGTTTATCGGGTGCGTATATTCGTGTTCGTACGACAGATTTTGTTTGACCGGTATTGTTAACTGGCTGTTGTATAGGCCTGTCTGCCCTGTATTTAGTACACTTATCTCGTGCACAGCATTCACCATATTGCTGTGCTGTGAGAAATGAATGAATGATGAAGACGACGATGATGACGGTGGTGGTGGCGATGAAAATGTTGTATGCGCGTGTGTGAAGGTGTACACATCGATACCGGCATACAGCATGCACGTGAGGACGCACACTCAAGGCTGCGCTTGTCCTCATTGCGGCAAGCGGTTCTCACGTCCATGGCTACTGCAGGGTCATGTTCGTACTCACACGGGCGAGCGTCCGTTCCGCTGTCCGCAGTGTTCCAAGACGTTCGCCGACAAGTCCAACCTCCGCGCACACGTCCAGACTCACTCGTCTCACAAGCCGTATTCGTGCGCTCGCTGCGGCAAGGCGTTCGCGCTCAAGAGCTACCTGTACAAACACGAAGAGTCGTCCTGCATGCGCGCTGGTCTCGGCGTCACCGAGAACCGGCTGCAACCTGCGCAGCAGCTGGTTCCCGTCGCACCACTGAATATTACTTCCGCTTACATCGGTCGAGCCTAGACGCTCCGGCTTATGGGCGTCGACTTTTAAAATTTACAATGGAGGCCAGCACAACTTCGCTTCACTCCTTTTTTCTATTTCCCCAATTTTTTCGCCTTCCCTTCCCGGCAGTCTTACCTCTTAAATACAGTTACAGGGTTAGAACAACCCCCAGCGGATCCAAGTCTTAATAGTTTCCAGTACATTTTGAGCTAAAACGGCATTTCTCGCATGACGGTAATGTTATGTTGAGATTTTTTCCCAATTAACTTGACAAAAAATCTGTTGGAGCGGCGCCTCCGTGTATTTTGACCCTGGAGAGAGTGACTGCCCCTATTGGCACACCAAATCGACGCCTATATGTTCCGACTGTTGGTTGTTACATCAAAGACGTGATTGAAGCAATTCGATCTCGCTCTATACCGTGTCTCAAAAAACAGTCAAAATTGTTTTCATCATAACTTTGTCAAATTTCAACCAACTTTGATAATTTTTGGCACAGATATGGCCAAGGCAATAGAATTATGTAAGGTGTATTCTTTTTTTCACCTAGCCTAATATACGTCAACGCATACCGTGTGAAACACAGATGCTTCATATTGTTACATTACATGGTGATTATTTGTATCAAATTGTTCACCTTTGCATCATCAGTTCGACAGAAGGTGCTACGCGATTTAATAATTTGGTATTATTAAATATTTTATGGTAAAAATAGCAAAGAACAAAATAGTTGACTGATAAGCTTAAAAACGTCTAATCAATGAGTGAATGCCGTTTGATCAGTCAGTCGATGATTCCGCTATCTGTCAATTGAGTTGCATCTAAACCATTGTCTTTGTATGTGAGGCCTACTTTGGACATAAATTCTGATGATTTGCAAGCAGATTGTTATACAAACTTATAATTCTGTAAATAATTTACACTTAGTATTGTTTTGTGCTTAATGAAGTCATTACAGCATTTTCATGGCAAATAACTCAGCGTTATGCAACAATTTGGAACATCTATGCTTCACACGATAGTGCGTTAACATAACTTAGGAGAGGTGGAAAGTGAGTGCACCTTGCATAATTTCATCATCGTGGCCATCTTCGTGCCAAAAATTATCAAATTTAATGAAAATTTGACAAAGTTATGACAAAAACAATTTTGACTTTTATTTTCTGAGACACTGTGTATACGCGACAGAGCTGAGTTACTGCCGTCCAGTTGAGTCCATTATTACGCTACATTAGTCAGTTTGTTTGTTTTTATTACGATTTATGGGACCAATGTTATAGTCGTTGCTTGCATATACTGTGAGTAGATTATTGTGCGGCCGTCCTGATAGGCCGCAATACGCGTCTTGTCTGTTCGTCCGTCTGTCTGCCCGTTTGTCTATTGAATCTGTTTATACGGGTTTCTAAAATAGCCTAAAAATAACCTTTTTAAGGTAGGAGTAACCGATAAGGCAATTTTTACATCTAAAGATCAATTATCAAGATCATCAGGCGTCATAAATTTTCACATAAAATGATGCATAGCCTGTATCGCGTAAATGTTACACCAGGCGCAGTGCTCGCATAGTAAGCGTGGACTTTCTATTGCAATTCAGAATAAGTAAACGCTGTACGTGAATAGCTTGACGGATCGCCACATAATGTCAGCATAGACCTACATTTTTTCTCGTTTTTACTGTATCTATGCGATTGCATTTTATGGTTTGTGTGTTGCGTCGGTGCGTATGTAGGCCTACATCGTCTAAATTAGTTTTGTCAGTGAACCTATGGTTAAAATGTCTTTAAAGTAAAAATGCAATATATCACTCTCTTGCCCATTTTCTTACATTTATGGTATATTGTCTTATCACGTAATAAGATAATATATTAATGGTAATATATGAAACTGCCAGTATGCTAAATTGTGTAAGGTCGTATGTATACTTTTGTTAGACCACGCCTATCAGGGCAATATGCAACTATGTTAACTTTGATTTTAGATTTTTTTACAAAGTATGTTGAATTAACCGTCTTTCACTCAGCTGAAATATTGTGTTATTGACAACGGCGTACGGCCTACCCTCTTGCCTTTGAAAGTGAAAATTTTAACTAAAAAAAGGCCTATAACGTAAATTATGTCTGCTACAGGTATACTAGCTTCTGGCTCCCTTTACATTTCTGAGTACGTCACTGTTGTGCCATATACACCGTGGGCCATAAACGTGCCACTTTACTTTTGTCCTTATCTTCGCCAATTATTGACCAATTTTCAAAATTCTTTCACTGATACATTTTGTGGACAATTAGCAATAAAGTGATTATTGAATATCCCGCCACGCGTTAACTGTGTCGCTACACTACCTTGGAAAATATAAATGCAAAAAAAACTAGCAATCATAGACAGCAAGCGTGTTGGTAAACGAAATACATTTCCAGCCAAAAAATGCAGTGAATGATCTGTACGATGCTAGACTTTGTTAGATCTGTGTCTTTGGATATCTGACGTATTGAACGTTATGTTTGTTTCTGGCATTTGTGCTTTAGCAAGCCTACCACATCCACAGTGATCACGTTCTCTTCAGTACATGTATGCTTCAGTCTGCTGGTTTAATGCCTTTGGTCAGTGCTGCGTGTTTCCCAAATCTCTTTTAATAACATTCGCACTCTTTCCCAATTGCAGTTTATTTTCAAAAATTCCGTCAGTATTGTCCGAAGACTGTATTTTTTGAACCGGTACAAGTGCTTTATCAGAGCTTTGTCTCCACTGCTAAATGGCACATTACATCACCGGTATATCGTCAGTGCATTAAAAATTATTATTTACGAAAATATCATCTGCTTTTGTTTACAAACATCAGAAATGTATGTAGCACTAAACATAATTCAATTTTTGTATAAAAATTTATAAAAAATTGTTTAAAAAATGATTTATTGCATATATATTATAGTGATTTTTGTGATTTTTGAAAATTTATGTTTCACATAGTAGTGTAGTAACGCATTTACGGTGTGGTGGGATCTATAATGATCGCATTATTGCAAATTATCTGCAAAGTGTGCCAGTAAAAGAATTTTGAAAATCGGTCATTAAATGGCGAAGATGCGGACAAAAGTAAAGTGGCACGTTTTTTGGCCTACCCTGTAGTTCAACTTCGGAGGGTTCACGTTATCATGAGTCTCGTCTTGTTTGTGTGTTAATTGTAAACGTGCATGCGTATAATAGTCACAGTAATCCGTTCAAGTGTTTCTCCGTCTGGGACCAATGTCTGCAGTCGTTGCGTGTTTCGAGAATCATTTATTCCACTGAATCAACGGGTCCATTATTTTATGCACTGTGTTTGATACTGCATGCGTTCAATAGCGAAGCTCTTTAATACAGAAATTATTATGAACTAATAAACCATAGGCCTAGTCTAAACTATCCAAGTACGTTACGTTGCCTGGATCATGTATATTATTTGTTAGTACAAATTTTATGTTAAAATTTGTTTTATAATATTTGTAAATAATCTCTGCTGACATTAGGCTTATTGTTTATTTACTTTTGTGCTTGTCCTTTAAACATGCGCGATATTCAATTCATACGCAAAGAGCGTCTTGACGTCGTGCATTAATGCGTTATTTAGTAGTCATAGTATACTCTACCAGACAACTCGACCGCGACTGTAACAGCCAACTTTTATTTTTTTTGAGCATGGGAGCCGCCAATGAATATTTTCAATCAAATAAAAACAAAAGCAACTTAGAGGAACATTCACCAGAGTTTTCTTTCCACGGGACCAATGTTAGTCGTCGCTCGTGACTTATTCCAATATATCGATTCTGCGGATAATTTTATCCGCTATTATGTGTCTCAAATAGGCCTATCGCTTAACATTGGATTGCACTAATGAATCAAAGTTAAACCCGTTACTGCGAGACATAAACGTCGCTGAAAATTCAGGGATATTTTTGTCGATAGTGAATAAAATAGCGATTTGAACTTAACCTTAATAGCTCACTCTGCAGTTATGTCCGTGATGTTCGATTGGTGCTGCCTGATTGACATGCGTGCTTCACGAATTCGTGCAATATTTTGGTGAAATGCACATAAACATAAATTTGGATAAATGTAATATTTTCAAGTCATAATTTTGAAATATTCTTTATATTTCGTTCGCGTACGCAAGTCTATATTCGTTAGCGTGAAACGTAATTCTGCATATGTGTATATAGTATACACGACGTTAGTGTTGACTGTTGACCAATTAAATTTATTTTGTTTTTGTTGTATTTTCTCGTGACATTTGCACTGTGTCCGTCTTAGCCGAGACAACGAAAGTCAGCGGCCGCGTATAGCCCAAATTCCATTACGCCGACTTTGCGACAAAGTTCGCGGCGCCGATAAAGTCCACGGACTTTGTCGAGGACTTTGTCCCCGAACTTTCTCGTTCTTTGTCACGAACTAAAGTTCATTATGTACATTATGTAGAGCGTCACAAGCGGATTTGTATCGGACTTGTTACGGAGTTTGTTGTCGCAACCATCTCGACATGTCGAAATGGTTTGAAAGCCCGAACCTTCCACGTGACATCCGCTTTTCATGGTCTGCGTCCGCGACTTTCACCGAAACTTACCGTGTACGTTGGCGTAATGGAAATAGCAAGAACGTAATAGCCGCAACAGAATCCTATATACAGGGAAGAAAATGAAAACGTGTATAGCTAACGGATAGCTTACGTGCACGGAGAACGAGATGATGGGACTTGTCATGTCTTCAGCCCGCTTGCTTTTGTGGACTGTGGTGAATAATGTCAGCTTCAAAATATACTGCAATGCTAAAATGTACCCATTGACAATTAGACCTAGGGCCTATGTAACTCAATCATTCTAAATCTGATTAGATTTTACAATTGGGCATGTTGAAACTTTGACGATCATTTCGCAGCAAAACACTGTTGGAAATTTACAGCAGAATAGGCCTATATAGGAACGATGATTCTAAAAAGCAAATATTTTATGTAGCTATGACGAATACTTAGATGCTTATTTTTTATTGGGCCACGCCACTTCTATACAGTCTAAACGCCCGCATAGCAGCAGTTACGTAAAGGCATATGTCTATCTAAACTGTTCCACAATACGAGCGTTTGCAACTGCATGTGGAGTGCCTGTCACCAAGATGAGATTGAGTACTTTAGGTATCACGGCACAGGTGCTGGCTAACGAAGAACCAGCTTCAGAGGCCAGCCGACAATAGCTACATGTTGTTTAAGGTATAGGGCCTAGAAAGAGAGAGAGAGAAAGAGAGAGAGAGAAGAGACAGCTACCGGTGTTATGCCGTATATACAGCTCAGACGTCTTGGCTGCCCTACAGGCATCAGTCGAAGAACTCTTGGAACTAGAGAGCCGCGAGCAGTCTCGATGGCCGCATTGCTGCCGTTACAAGACCGGCACGCGGCGGCTGCGTCTTGCGCCGCCTGCAGCTATGCGCTGTACGTAACAGTCTATGTCAGACTCAGTAACGCTGCATATCGGCGAGTTACTGTGCACCAATGACAGGTGATCGACTACCGAACAAGTGTTTTGGCTGCTTCATATGCAGCTGCCTGCGATTAGACAACCCGTATAAGCCTACTGAACACAGCAGCTACGTGAAACGAATAATAGGCGAGGCTCTTACGCCATTGATGCTTACCGGTACAATTGATGGGCTATAAACAATCGATTAATTAGCGATGATAACCACTTGAAAATCAGCGACGGTGACAGAATAGGACATCACAAGCCGATAGATGATAACGATCACATCCGGGCAGCGTGATGTTTTAATGACAAATATCACTGCTAACCAACTGGTCTACATCTGAGCTCAAAAACAGAGTTGTTAATTTTTTTTTACTTTTAACGTAGCGAAGAGGAGTATATGAGATCAGTGTAATTTAGGGGACCGACCGACCGACCAACGACCGACCTCTGCTCCTGGAAGAGCCTTTCTGGAAGAACTTCAAACGACCATATCTCCATAACGATGCTAGTTAAACGCATGGTCACTTATGGACCACCCATAGGAAGTCGACCCCGCGAGTCGAATGGTAACGTGACTGATGACGTCACGTGACCCCAAAAGGTCAAGGTCGTGACCCCATATTTCTGTAACGGTGCCAGATAGACGCATGCGTTGAGATATAGCAAGCCAAATGGCAACTAGCGTCATCGACCGTTATTAGAATTTTTTTTACTCTCAGTTCTTAAAATCGGGCAATATTTTATGAACTTCGGGGAGACAATTTCCAATAACGACCTCGACGCCAATCACTATATAATATTGAACGGGTCTCAATTAGACGCCAGCTAGGTCTCTAATACAAGCCGAAAGGAACGAAAAAGCTCCTAAAAGAATACAAAAGAAAATGATGCGCGCGAAAAGTACATTAGATTGGTCACAATCTAATAATATTTCTTGTTATAAACGTACAATGTAAATGGCGCACGTTGCACGTGAACCGATATAATATAGTATAATATTAAACTTAAAGTTGGCTATATATTTCGGTGACGTGCGACGTGCGCCATCTACATTGTTATTAGAGATTGCAATCCCAGGATCTCGAATTCCGGGATCCCGTCCGTTTTCGATCCCGAATCCGGGGATTGGCAGCGTCTCAATCCCGAGATTTCGGGATTACAAAAAATTAGCTAAAATTGTACTTTTTCGCGTATTAAATGTCAGAAATAAAAATATTAACCGTCTGGTGAATAAAATATTTTATGAGCGCTAGAGTACTACTTCGTGCTGTCGCCGGAAATTTGTATTTTGGCAGCAGTCACTGTCACTCTTTACAGTTCGGATATACCTTTCGTAGGGGCCTAGTGCATAAGATAAGTCAATTTGGGATACCAATCTGTAAGCCGAATTTCGAAACGGGATCCCGGGATTACAAATGTCTTAATCCCGGATCCCGGGATTGAGAATCCAATCCCGTGATTGCAATCATCAATTGTTATATACTGAATCGACTGTGCAAGCTTACGTATCGTCGATGCAACATTATCACCAAATTTGTAGGCAGTTTGACCATCGAATTATCAGTTATGTCGCATTTTGTGCTTGAGTTTAGTTTTTTTTGTACATGAGCACTCGTTAAGCTACTCGCTGAGTACTCGAGTTCTGTAATAAATCACTCGGCTAGCACAGCCCTATTGTTGGCAATTTGGTCTAACTATTCAATGTAAACAGTAAATGTAAATGTGCCGTTAGAATTTATAAGGTGTTAATGTAATTGTATTTTGTGCTTTTATTCAGCTCTGTTCGATCTTTAATTGTATGAAGCATGTACGCATTACATTGAAATCTGTAGTCTTTTCTGAGCGGTGATGCGAATTAGACCGTAATCTGATGGTCATGACTATAGGCCCACAGCAGAGATGTGCGGACTGCGGACGCGTCAGTTTGTGGATCCAGATCCGCAGGATTTTCTGCGGACGTGGACGGACGCGGATCTTGTTGCGTGACGAAATTTACGGACGCGGACTGACGCGGATCCTGTTTTGTGACGAGTGTATTTTTTTCCTAATATAATTTCAAACAATAATTCTAGCGGTAGATCGGCGATCTTGCTGTTAGCACTGGAAAATTGCTACAGGTAGATCTGGTAGATACATTATTAAGAAGATGGTAGAACTTATATTCCTGGTAGGCATAGAAGGTCTATAAGCCATGCCACGACACTGTCACGTATTTAAATCAGGCTTATTCAGTATTATATCAGAGTCCATCTCAAGCCATATCTGTTTCTTTGTAACACAGACTTAAAAATATATTGTTTTTTAATAAATTTTGTAATTGATAACAAAGTGACTGATATTTCAGTCCCAACCACAGTGCTGGTAATGCGGTGAAGAAATATGGCTGCATTCTTACATGAATAATGTGATAAATGCAATTAGATAAAGTGGCAATCTACCACTAGTAATTTTCTGCTCAGTAGTGCGAGATCGCCGATCTACACCTAGCACTGACCAATTTAAAAACAGATAGAAGTGGTATGTGTTGAGACGTGTGTAGCACGGTAGCACTGGTACCGGTAAATTGTAATCTGCTATTGGCCTAGGCACGTAGTGGCCTGCTTTACATATTAATGACAAGGCAGGCCTCTTCAGTGCGGACGCTGACAGACGTGGATCCAATATTTCTTTCTTCTTGCAGACATGGACTGACAGTGGATCCTTGGTCAAAATCTGCGGATTGACGTTTACTCAAAAATTTAAGGATCCGCACATCTCTGACCCACAGTTTTCCACAGGCCGTGGAATTATGAGCTGGGCTGCGGAATTTTTCCTTTGCCGCTGAATTTTGGCATTTCCGTGTAATTTTGCAGAATGTGGCAAAAATTGAAAATTCAGCGGCGATTGGGATGATTTTTGACTTGATGACATATTTTTATCATGGAAAAATCAAACTAAACTGCCAAAAGCGGTCGGCCCTAGTAGTAGCTAACGCAATATGGCACAATCATAAATCAGCACAATGCAACTTGACAAATTGCACTTTTAAAACAAAAAAGACAGGTAACTTTCTTTGTACGTTGCTAGCATAACTCAGCACAATGTCAGTATGCCAGCCGGCCTTCAGTAACTAACGTTTTTGAACAGAATAGAGCTCAGTTTACTTATAAATGGAAGGCCACAGTGAGCCGTGGAATTTGGACGATTTTGCCACGGTACTCCGCAGAATTTTGCAAACTGTCCCGTGGAATTTGGCAAAATTTTCCACGAAAAACTGGGCCTAATCATGACTACAGAACCTGAGACCAAGATGGTGACTAGACCAAGATCATGATCCATCATAGATTACAATATAATGTATGTAGTTTAGTAAAACTCTTTAATACTGTGTTCAGGTATAAAGTGAGGCCATAATCCAGACCAATGTTAATGGCCTTAGCACTATCATTAAATTGACATGCATGCAGCACCAGGCTGTTTGATTTTTTGGTCTGGTTTTTTGAGAGAATGCTGAGTTTCGATAAGTAACATAATTGTGGGCCATAAGTAGTGGGAACTTGCAACTTCTATCCATTTCAGGTGATCTATCCTATAGTTAGGGTATGGAGTTAGGGGTAGGGTATGCAGGTTAGTGCAAGTAACCCTCATATTTTAATGCTCTTCCTACTACTTGTGACTTATTTCCTGGCACAGTCTCTCCTCGCCGTGCCAGGAACCAGTTAACTCATCCCATGGTTAGCTTATCTCACACTCAACTCGTAAGTCAGTCAGCTCATTACAACACGATGTAAAGTTGGAGTTAGTGTTAGGATTCTGAACAATAACAAATTGATCACAGCTTTTTTATCAGTGTAATGCAATTATTGATAGGAGTGTGACAAAGCGTATAATTATTTGCATTTGTTGAATGCAGAATGCGAATATTAACTTGCCATTTGTCAAATAACGAATGCGAATGCAAGTACTTATTTAGCTTCAAGAAAACTTCTCTATACCAGTGTTTGAATAAAGTGACACATTCAAAGTAGTTGTTCAATGCACAGTCAGTAAAAATCAGTATCTAAGGCAGAGATCAATCAACCAAGTTCAATTAAGAAAATGAAACATCTCTACAGTTAGTATCTTCTGTCAAAAGTTCAGTAACGTTCAGTCAAGTTGAATAAAATGAAATGTTCGCATTTGCCAGAAATGCGCCCAACTATTTGTCAAATATTGAATAGCAGAAAAGTGGTCAATATTTGGATTATTTGCACGTTGTTGAATGCGAATACAAAGTTTGTCACATCTTAGCTATTGATGATGTTCTAGGGAGACTAGGGTCCACTTTTTATCTGAACACAGTGTACTGCATTATGTAGTAATCTATAGTGGATATATTATACCAGTAGATAATTTGGTAAGATCAGGAGATCAGTTTAATATTGAGGACCGATCGACGACCGACCGACCTCTGTTCCTGGAAGAGCCTTCCTGGAAGAACTTCAAATGGCCATATCTCCATAATGGTGCTAGATAGACGCATGATCACTATGGACCACCCATAGGAAGTCGACCACCACGAGTCGAATGGTCACGTGACTGATGACGTCATGTGACTCCAAAAGGTCAAGGTCATGATCCCATTATCTTTGAGGCGCCATATTTTTATAATGGTGCCAGATAGATGGGGAGACAATTTCCAATAATGACTTTGATGCCAGTCACTAATAGTATAATATTAGTTTGGTCTCAAATTGACTCCGTGTCTCTAATACAAGTTAAAAGGAACGAAAAAGCACTTATAAGAATAAAGGAGAAAATAATGCATGCAAGGAGTATATTATATTGCTCACAATCTAATAATATTTCTTGTTGTTTGTTGTTTTTGATTCATTCACAGTGACTGAATGATGACTGGAGTGTCTGAAGTCCCAATTGTTGAGGTGCATGCTGGCAATATCATTGAGCTGTGGCCGAGTCTTGTTCATGCTATCCGATCGTCATCATTTATTGCTATTGATACGGTGAGTCAAGGGTCGCTTCATGCCAAAAAAAGGAAATCACATTACCACGGTATCGCAGTTATTTTCACGCGTTAATGCACGGCTTTTTTATTGCTAGGGCCAAGCAACAGTCCATCGTGATCTCAATTTCTGCTTCTGATTTTGTTCAGATATCGATACCCTCAGATATTTGTAGATTGGCGTTAAAGTTCTCCTTTTCGACTCTGATCACACTGAGTGTTACAGTATAAATGAAGTCTATTAACATAGCCATGTTATCATTTTTGCAACTTCAACACAGTGTTTGCATTGTAGGTTGTTTTACATTTCTTTACATTTTAAACATAGACATTATTTACATTTTAGAGTTTTTTTTAGATTCTATTCTTGTGTAAATTCTATGGACAAGTGGGTTATAATGACGATATTGTTTGTGGTAGGAGTTAAGTGGATTGGGTGAAAGAAAACGATTATTTGCAAAGTGAGTATTAACTATGTTTTGATGTTGATGTTAACGTTGCTTTAAACACTGTTCAATTAACACCAATTAGCACTAGTATTTTTTAAAAGTTGACTTGTAGCTGCTTATTTTGTGTTTCATTGTGTATTGTATATTTATGTGGTGTTGCTATACCATGTGAAATAATAAAACTTGGTTGCTTTGTGTATTTTAGTGAATTTGTTTGTCATACCAGTAATGAAGCACTGGTTAATGTCAGTGACCTGGTGATATACTGGTATTTTCATTCACTAAACGTAGTAAAGTTAATGCGCTCATGTACAAGCATGTTATAGTTATATAACATGCATACAGTAAAGGGATCTGTGTTCAGTGCCCTTAGAGTTCTCTGTAGTGTATAGATAACATTATGTTCTGTTTGTGTTGCAGAGAAATTAATGATCGATATTTGTCGATATGCGAAGTGGCAAAGACGCGGTCCATAATATCTCTTGGTCTGTCATGTTTCAAACTGCAAAATACGTCCGACTCTGGTGACAAGTCTGAAGGAGTGACCAACGGTTTTCTCGTGCAGACGTTCAATATACTTGTTCTGTGCAGTGATAATTATGTGGTTGAGCCTGTGGCTGTGCAGTTTCTAGTAAGTCATGGCTTCGACTTCAATCGCCAGTATGCTCAGGGATTGCTGTACGCTCGTGGAAATGACCAGGTATCAATCATTATACCATGATATTTAATATTGTATCTTGTATCAGTATAGATTGAAAATTGTTTGATATTTATCATATTTATATTCAAGATGAAGTTGTATTTGATATGTCCAGTCACTCATAAGGCAAGGTGTACATTAGACGATTGTACGATTGCCACAAAGTAAATTTTTGGTATGAACTGGGAATCACTAAGAGCTAGGTCTTTAGTGTTCAACTGGTACCAGCTGACCTGGTATGATGCTGATACCTCATGTTGTTTAATTAAGGGATTGATTGCAGCGATGCATGACGTCACGATGCATCGATGCATGCATCGATGCAGTAATAAAACAACAGTTAGAAGTCACGTGACTCTTTGTTTACCAACGGTGG
>Ga0056128_1001940_pt1 | contig 24029 bp, 7 predicted proteins | sample WorMetLIZISLAND2_FD_71113 | JGI IMG/M metagenome (GOLD analysis project Ga0056128, IMG submission 71113) | Marine gutless worms symbiont microbial communities from Max Planck institute for Marine Microbiology, Germany - Olavius geniculatus... ... | reverse complement strand
CAGATTGTGCGGGACACCGGACTCACTGCTGCCGACGCATGGGCTCTTGCCGACGACCGGTCAACGTGGAGGGCGCTACGACCCACAGCTGGTTACGCGCAGCAGTGAGTGAGTGAGTGATGTTCTTAGTTTACACGCTGCAGGAGTTGTCACGCAAAACAAGACAAGCAGACGCCAGGAAGTTAGCATTTTGTACAATGTCAAGATATCAATTAACATTTCATTGTTTATCAGAACTATTTTTCATCTCGTTGCAGAAAATAAAGGTTTTGCATCAAAAAATAAGACGTCATTAATGTCATCGCTTACAGCGCTAAAGGCAACTAAAGCGTAACAGAATGTAGCTTTTAATAAGCTAACTACATCGTTTAATCTTTTAAATTTAAATCTACAAATCATGTCCCAATGCCTATTACGCCTTAAAAGTTAAAAAATAATCTTAATGTTTGAACTATTTTATCAATGTACAGTTGAAATGTACACGTTTTTAGCAGTGGCGTAGATAAATGGGGCCCAGGGGTCCAGCCCTCCCCAAATCCTCCAGACAAAACATAAGCATACGTTTAAATTGCACGAAATTTGCTAATTTGGTCAGTTAATTTTTGGGAAAATAATTAAAATTGTTGCCACCAGATCTCATCATTTAAAGCTAAAATGCACCAAATTTGATTTCGGCTGGGGCTCCGCCACAGACCCTGCTGAGAGCGCTCCCGCAGACTCTAGCTGGATTATGTAGGGGGTCCTACTTCTAAGGGAAAGAAGAGGAGGGAAAGAAAAGAGGACAAGAGAAGGCAGAAAAAAAGTAAAATGGGGAGGAAAAAAGGGAGGGGCGAAAAGGAAAAGGAAGTAGAAGGGAAGGGAAACGAGGTCCCCAATTGAAATTTCTGGCTATGCACTGGTTTCTAGTGACGCCCCTGTTCCCGCAATCGTTTCATCAGTACTTCGCGGTAAAAATGTAGAGTAAGTTAACTAGAACCTACAAACAGCGACAAAAAACAACATCTGTGTCACGGCACTTACGACGCTGGCGATTTCGGCGTCTGTCTTGTCTAAGGCGGAGTCTTCGGAAAGCTTGCGGCCCGCGTTGCCGTCACACTGTTCGTCCGCAAGTTCTCGCATGTGCTCCCACATCAACTGTTTAAACTCGTCCTCGGACCGGGCACCCAGCAGGCGCAGTCGTAGGTCCATGTCGGCAAACAGGGTCGCAAACGTTCGTCCCGTCTCCAGCGCGTTCTTCGTTCCTTTCTATGATGACAAACACAAACAAAACTAAAATTATCGAAAAACTCGCTGCATTTAAATGTGAACAAAAATTTTCAAACACATCGAAAACTAGAAGCAATCAGAAGCTTTGGAGCTGTCAAACATATACGGAAAATTGTTGTGCAAAATGTTCATATTAAACTTTGCAGGTAAAAAACAGAGGTGATCGGGTGTGGCAGAAGTAAAGACAATTAAAGATTAAAGCTTAGACTCCGCTTGTTTTGACTTGTTGCAAATTGTTGTACACCGTGTCGCAATAAAAAGGGACTCGTAAAAATGCTTTAATTTAACAACAATTTATTACTTTTGTCAAAAATTCAAACGTAATAACTGTAAATCAAGTCAAAAAATGGCATATTAGTTTAGAAAAAAACACACGACAGTGCGAGTTTTATTAACATTCGAAATGCATCACTAAAACTATGAAGTCTACAGCACAGTCTTATGTGCTAAGATTTCTTAAATTCCTCTCTTTTGAATCTGAATAGACATGCTGGTTTAGCTACAGGCACGGCCGATTGAAAATAAGCTAAAACTACCTCTTTAGTAGACGTGATGACGAGGATAATAAACCAGACTTCTTGACTCGTTCGGCCGAGGTTTGCGGGACTTCGTAACCGAGCGATGGCAACGTGACGTTTCTGTACCGCCGATACCGTACATCTGTTCACCAACAAATAAATGACTGATCGATGATTGATAGGCTAATGATTATTATTATTGTTATTAATGACATTTATAAGGCGCCAGTTCGAAAAAGAAAGAATGCTGCTAAAGCGCAAAAATGCAGCGAATATTACCCTTCATTTGCTGATTGTTTAAGATTTCGGCAATCGCTCTTGTCTTCTTGGGAACGTTAGTAGATGTCGCTACGTCGACCAGTTTGTCACAGATAAGCCTATGTGAAGGTTAATAGGACCCCACCGCGTCTCATCTAATAAGTTTATTACCGTTTCTATATACAGAAAATCGTGAAAATTACAAGTACCTAGAAGCTTTTTAATGCAATACCTAGGCGACTGTCGCTATTCAATTAAAGACAACTTACTGACTTACTTACTTACTTACTTAGATCTACTTACTTAAAACGATGTAATGTTCATCCTCCACCTTGGTCGCAGGCATAATGCTATGCTGCAGGATCTGCTGCAGCGAATGCTGAAGATAAAAACTATGCTGACTACCTGGATGACTGTCCGTGTTGGATGACAGGAGAGAAATAAGGTGTTTACACGATCCAGCAAACTTCCAGCCAACTTCCAGCAAATGTATTCAAAATGCACGTGAATTGCTGGACGTTTGCTGGATCGTGTAAACACCCCAAAACACAAGCAGACATATAGACAGACAGACGACACATAGGCGCAGACGTACAAGCAGAAGCACACAAGTCACGTTACATTAGTGAGGCTAATTACATGGCATGGTTGCCGTCTGTTTTGTCCCGTCTAACCTCGCCCCCTGACGACTCACCGCCGTAACATCGTTGACATGCGAACGAACCTCGATGTCACGTCATTATTATTCAAAACATACACATGTCATGTGCTGTAGATGTCTTTGTGACATGTCTATCTTCTATGTATTTACTCTCTCGTTGGTCTATTTATTTTTTCTTGATTTTTAATTTAATTAGCGATACCCAGATCAACTGCGTGCTCGGGTCAACTCAGCCTCCTATCCTCAGCGGTAAGAAAAATAAGTGGTAGCTTACAGGCTACTGGGAGAAAGCCTAGTGTGGTTGATTGAGGTGGAGGTATGTCTGCTAACTGCAAACCGTGGGTCTAGTTGTTCGCTGACGTGGGCAACAGATGCCCGCATAGTGCGCTGCGATATCATCAGCTCATGCCAATTCGCTGCCACTACCGAGATTCTAAAGCGCTTTCGGTTGCGACTCATGTAAGAAACGCTATAGAAAGTATCGGACCTTTGCCTTTACTCGTAACTCAGCCTGGCCATCCCTTCATGGGTAGACGCAACGAGTCGGCCTACCAGCGATAGCTGAGAGGTAATCAGGCACACCGCGCGATGCATTATGAACGAACAAATGTCACCGTAGTGCAATGTACGAATTATTTTCAGTGAAATAGCCGACATTGCTACGTTAATGATACTTACAAAACGCAGACCCATGACTGGTCGTAGTCGTACCCGCCTCCGTACGTACTGCACGTACTCTGAATCGTCTTTGACAGCTGGTGAACTAAAACCACACGCATTAACCCCTCACATGCCACGGATCGCCGATTTACGCTGAATAGCATGGGCATATTAACCACTTATCGGCAACAAGTTCTCGGTGTATACGTTATAAAAAGTGGCATTATTCCAATCGCTATGAAAAAGCTCATACGATGGCGCCGTTAGAGATTTTTAACGTCATGCGCTGTGAAAACTTACGGTCTATTTACTTACTTATTTACTGACTTAGCGTGAACGTTTGAATTCGTACATTTATAGTCTTCTACTTTTTTCAAAATAGGCGACGGCCACGCCACAAGTTTGTGCACATGACAGCAAACTGCTACCCCCAAATGTGAACAAAAACATAACAGTGTGTTCTTGCCTGGTAGTTTTTTATGCTGCCGTCTTAATAGGCCGTATTATGCATCTTGCTGGTTCGTCCGTCTGTATGTCTGTCTGTCTCTATGGGTTTTCAACTAAAAAACAAAAAAAAACACAGAGAAAAACAAAATTGGCGTTTTACAAAACGTTTTTCGGTGGAGGAGTCACCAGTGTTAGATTTACACTCAAAAGGTTAAAGGTCAAGGTCGCTGGACGTCAAAAACTCAAAGACAAAAGTTAGTAACGCATAGCTTGCGTACGTGCTTACTTACTGTTGGCGGCCGCTTCGCCCGCTGCACACTAAACGCATGCGCAATGCGCATAGCTATTAAGACGGCCGCATATCGTGTCATCATCGGGCCAACATTTTTGCACGTTTTATTTAGTTACTAAGTTTGGACGACGTGCATGCGGTCAAGTTTATTACCGGAATCGTGCGTGAACAGCACTTTCTTGGCGTCATGAAAGGCCGCAGGTCCCGACTGTTCATGGGACATAAGCCACCTAGAGTACTGGTCTTGATTTGGAACTTGGTAAAATTTGATCTTAACCATAAAAAAAAGAAATACAAAAAGAAAACCATTGTTTTTCATGAAACGCCGCAGGTCCGGACTGTTCATGGAACTCGTGGTCAAAAGTTTTCCACTGGATAAAGTTTGGCACAAACTACGAAAAAAGAAGAAAAAAAAATAAAAGTAAAAAAAGAAAAGAAAAAGATTGTTCTTCACAAAAGACTGCAGGTCCGGACTGTTCGTCGTTGTCGAGTAGATGATGCAGCATGGCGTCCAGGATACTTTCCACGTTCGTCTCGTGCACATCGAGCATCAGCTGTGCTTGGCTCAAAAACTGTTCGACGTCAAGATGCGCTCGAATCTCGGCGGCAAAATCCTTCATCGGCAGTTTCTGCAACACGTCATTAATAGGCTTACCTATAGCATCACCATCAGCATCAGCAGCAAAAGCAGCAGCAGCAAAAGTTAAAAGTTAAAGATGGTGATATAGCTCTTTATGAAAAGCCCATCTCAGAACTATAAAGCGTCACCTGCCGTATGGGATCACACAGTGATGCCTGCCAGCCGACACAGGTGAACGCGCCCCGCCTTAACCCAGCCAGATAGATTGGTACTCGATTTACCTACCCCCGAGGGATGGAGGCTGAGTTGACCTAGGCGGCTGGTTACATACCGAGATGGTTTACCTGCTCGCAGACAGTCACCCATATAAGTACTAATTCGGCCCGGTGTACAGCAACTTCGTTGATAGGATGAAACGGGTTACCGTCACTTTTCCACGTAAGTAAGTAAGTAAGTTGCCTTGAAGAGCAAACTGTGTCACTCGTACAAACATTACAGGAATGACTTGTATACACCTAAATACAAACACGCAATGTCCTTAATACACAGTACGAGAAACATTAAAAAAAATTCGTAGATTATATTCATAAGTGGACATTATGAAGTAAGTAAGCGCGCTTATAACCGGTGCAATTTAAGCAAAAGGTCGCAATGCGCTGCAGCCTAAACAAACGCAGCATCAATTTTGTATTTTTTTCCCACCAAAAAAATTTGACAGTCTAAAATTTACGACGAAATAAATGCTTTTGTGCGCGGCATGACGTCACTGTTAAGAGATGCCAATCAGGGTTTCTACTTACTTCAAGTCGTGCGTAGACGAGCGAAACTTCCTCGCCTTCATCTGCACATACACGTAGACACAATAAACCGTCATCAACAACTACATGGTGCGGCAGAAAGTATGTATATGTCATCAGAATTTGACATTAGAAAAGATGTTTGTCCAATGCCGACATCTTACGCGGTCATCCGTTAAGAGCTAAACAATCCTGAGGCCGAATCTGACTTTAGCTCTTAAATAATAAACCGAAATAAAACACGCCGATTTTTTTGCTTTTGGGTACGTTTACGCCAATTTTGATTTTTGTGCACTCTTCTGTGCGTGCCAAACAAAACGAACAGACAGACGGACGGACGGACGGACAGACCGACAATGCGCGCAATGCGGCCTATTAGCACCGTCGCATAAAAAATACTACGTAACACAAAAGTCAGAACTTACGCTGCATTATCTGCCTTTGTGTGCACAATGACAAAACAATATCTATATGGTTTTCTGGTAAATTACGTCTTAACTGCAAAAGTCTTCAGAAATTAATTTAATGCGAAATCTCAAAATGTTAAATATTTATCTCACTACAAGATGTAAGTTAGCAAGCAAATTCGTATGTTGTTTATTAGCGAACTGTAAAACGTCCTTAAAACACTGGGAAAATGCATCGTGCAGAAAGGAAAGTTTTCAGAAAATGTTGTCAAATACAGACCGGATGTTCTGACATTTTGCCCTCGAATGGCACTATGAGTAGCGGTTAGACATTAAAGTGCGGGACTTCTGATCAAGTTTTTTGCAACAATTTTATTAGTTAGTTAAATAATAATAAATCGATAGAGTGACGTGTTTATAGACCGAATTTACAGCACGTCACGTAGCCTGCGTATACGTCGGCAACGTGCTCCAAAAATGTTTTACCGACTAAGTTGTACTCTTCCTCAACTTACGCGACTGTTAATGAAAATAACACTACCTACTCTTATTGGCCCACTGTTAATGTAATTTTTAATTTAGGGTATTTTAGTAGTCAATGTAGGCCTATATCAACGTATTTTATTGCAGTAGAAGTGTGACATTCTCATCAAAACGACAAACATCACATTTTTCACCGAACGATCGGCCAACTGTTCCTTCCGTCTGCACATGCGCAGTAGAAAGCGGAAATTAGCGACGCGTTCCCGGCATGCCATGCGAGCGGCTGTTTACGTGACGCAATATCCGGTCTGTGACTGGCGGACGAATAACCACGTCGCGTGTGTAAAGTAACGACACGGCTAGAGGTCCACAAACTGCTCATCATTTCCTCCGACGCATGTTATGTTTTTGGGTCAGTGGATTTTTATCAACTAGATTTCTAAGAAAAATTACAAAGAAATTGCGATGAAATTTTATGAACGAGTTGGGCATGGCCTAGGGAGGAAATGGTTTATTTTTAGCGGCGATTGCAAACAATTTTGTTTCAGTAAATTTTTAAAAGCAAACAAAAACTGCACCCAATGTTTTGAGGTGTGCTATAAAGTTTTGCGGACGGACGGTAACTGAGATGGCCGGAATTTTTATGCCTGAGTTTGACGTTACTGGGCCAGCAAAACCAGACTTATAGCCCGTTCACACGATAAAGCAAACACGAAGCAAACATTAGCGTGCACACGTATATTGAATACGTTTGCTTCATGTTTGCTTTGTCGTGTAAACGGGATATTAAGCGGGGTATTTATCCATCGCAATGCACGCAACTAATAAGGTGTTTACACGATCTAGTAAACGTCCAGCAAACTTCCAGCAAATGTATTCAACATACAGGTGCTAATGCTGGACGTTAGCTGGAAGTTTGCTGAGCGTTTGCTTGATCGTGTAAACACCCTATAACGCAACGCACGCAGCAAAGTACGTAACAAACCTAATAAAATTTACGCAACAAACGCAGCTGACGGAACTGTCGCGACCTCGCTAAGGAAAGCCGGTGCGACGTCGCCAGTTGTAGACACTGGACAGCCAGTAGCTTCTATCCCCCAAATCTGGAATTGAAATCGGGCGTAACTTTTCCCTCATTTTTGGACTCAAGTACCCTCTCACCTTTTTGGCTTTTCCCCTATAGAGGGAAGTTCTGTCAAGGGTGTAGATCAGAACTTTTTCTCTATTTTTACCGGGCAAACTACACCCTTAAGAAAACTTTCCGTTTCCCGTAGAGAGAAAACCCCAAAAAATTTAAAAGGAGAGAGATACTTGAGTTCAAAAGTGGGAGAACTTGAGCCCGAAATTAGGGGGTTGCGCCTAATTTTGATTTTATATTTGTAAATTGCCCAGTGAAAAATAGGGGAAAAGTTTTGATCTACATCGTTAATAACCCCCCTCCGTTTTTTCTTCGCTGTGCGCAAGCAGCGCCCACCAGGTTTAGGGATAAAAGCCTGAGTGTAAACAGCACTTGACGCCGCGTTAGCTACGTCAGTTGCGGTACGTTCGTTCCAGCAGTTGCGTTGAGCGACTTGCGCTGGATGAAAATATTGGAAACGCCGCTTTCGTCTGTTGACTTTTCTAGCAGAGATAATACCGGTCAGAAGGGTCAGTGATTTGCTGAAGACGGACTAGTCTAGAGTAGGTGATGGCGAAGTGGTAGATATAGCGATAAACCACGAAACGCCGGCTCCCTGTTCATTATATACAGACCACTGAGTGGATAGGACATGATAATATATTGGACATTGACCACTGCTTGTAATGTCACTCGGTAATACCCGCCTGATAACCGAGATGGTTGCCATACGCTGTATTTTGCTAACGAACGCAATTATACGACTCATATATACGCGGCCGCCGACATACTATCCACTCTCTGTCATGGTCCAGAATTGCGCGGTTTATCGACACCGGAAAATACCGGTAATTACCGGAGTAACAGTAGATCAGTGTAGTAATTTAGGTTGAAATCGACAACACAAGCATAAGGCCAAACGATAGCCCAATGAAGCGAAACAGTAAATAGATCATGCTACACAAATATGAATATGCTGAGACAATAATGCCTAGTAGGCCTAATAAATAAAATAAAAAGTTGTGCAAATCGTGCACATTTTAGTTAAAGACATGTCTTCCATGTATGCAATAAGCCTATCTGTTAACTTTGCAGAAACAAGATTAAAAGTGTTTTGATATCGTAACAAATTATCGCAAAATAATGAAATCGTGGTTTTCGAGGTGCGATGTAAATGTTGGTGGCAATTTTCTTTCTGTAGGCTATGTGTGTGATTGTCCTATTTCGCTCTGAGCTACGTGAGTCCATGACGCCGACGTTTGCTCAACATCTTGACCGCCAGGTGGCCACGAAACATAAAGGCGGATCCACACGTGCAGACAAAAAAATCTCTATTTCCAATGGCGTGCGTCTCAGCATATTGCAAATCGCATATCTGTGTTAAGCCGTTTTGAAAATGTTTGGACGCGGTCGTCCTGTAAAATAAAACCAAGAAACGTTTGCAAATCACTTTTTCTAGATTTTTATACTAAATCTTGAAACCCCATTCATGACAAAAGTTAATTTATAAATTTCTCTGTCATAAGAAAACGAAGATCAGCGTTGACTTATGGGCCTTATATGGCTTGAAAAGAACTTACGTTGTTTTACAGAACATACGATCAATTATACGTTTTCAAATAAACAGCCAAAAATTAACCTTACATTTCTTAACAACGGCCTATATGTAGTCGTTGCCTAAGCATGTACAGAGCGACGTAAGTGAACTGAACTGAGCTAACATGGTTTATTTTTTGAGGAACTGATCAATAGGCAAGCAGTAGTGCATTACAGTAGGCACCGTCTAACGGCGTTAGTGGCCTACGTACGCGTCAACCAATCACCAGTGGGCTCGCCCTGCTTTCTCACTGGTCAGTTCGTCAAAATTAAACCATGTCAGTTCAGTTCAGTTCAGTTACGTCGTTCTGTACGCGTCTTTTTAATACCGCAGCTAATGCGTGTGACAAGCGACTCGTGCGCCGGACGAACGATATTTGTCACAGATTATGCGTCTAAGACGGCTCGCATTAAACATTTAAACTAAGCATCAAATATAGAGCTGCACTTCCCTCGAGGCGTTGCAAACAGGTGGGTGGACATCCGCTGTCGCAAAACCGCAGAATATGGCAGACTTTAGCGTACGGTTAACATATCACGGGGTCATTCTTGTTTGTGTCAGCCGCCGGACAAATCGGCTGGCTTGTAGGTCACACGACGTAGTCGACGATCCGGCTGCTCAGTCTGAGATTTGTAGAATAAATATCGAACCTTTTGGCCACTCGTGTTCTTGCTTTCGTAGCTTGGTGTGATCTTAAAACGGCGCATTATATCGCAACACGAGTATAACAACTGGATAATTAAAAGTCTACTTGTATATGTCAAGTTGTAAAAGTTTTCGCGACAATCACCATATCGGCGCACTTTTGTGGATCAAACTCCTAAGCGTTAAACCCCATGGAACTACTGACCCTCTATGAGGTCACACGGGCCGAAAATTATATCATTAAAATTTGTTAAAAACAGTTATGGCGTATATATGCGCCCTGATTCTTTCTAAGACTTTGGCGCTTTATAAATCATTTACTTACTTACTTACTTAAAGCGTAATACAGTGCCGTTTCTGAGACAAAATTCACAGTAGCCTACGCTGCTGCACGCAACACACTGAACATTTTCAGCGTTTTTTGCAAGCACAATTATTGCACATAGGTTTAATACTGCGTTAATGGATATTAAAGCAGTTCGAATTGTTCCGTTTTTAGCACCGTACACTAGAATTATCTTCCTGCTAATCTTTTATCTGTTTAGGCGTCTGCTGTCCTGTCGCGGTCAGACTGTGATGCATTAAATATGGCTTAGCTAAAGTATCGCTATTTACGCTGAATGAATTATGGCTTGTCCTAACTCCCGGCGGAACATAAACCATACAAAGACCACTTCTCTCCATCCGGCACTGCCCTGTGTCGCACGCGTGCACTTAAAACCCGCCGTTTGAATTTTTTCCCGATCTTAGCTATTGCATTTTCTTTTTCTGTTCTCCTTTTCGCCGTAGAACAAAATATCAGCAAAACGTTTGGAGTTGACAATGATTAGTCGTATGTCACAAAATTAACATTCCGCTTATATCCAAATAATGTTTGTAAAAAATTTCCAAAAATTTCTCTTTGCATGCACACAGACACATCACACATCACGCATATTCGTTTAATAGCAAAATTTCACATACGCAATAATGCTCACTATGCAAACTATGGGCCTAAAAATTAAATAAAAGTTCGTCGCCTATATCAATAAAACTATTAATGAGCACTAAAAATTTTCCCCTCCACGCTTCAAGCGTGTTTCTACACTACCATGTAAAACACCAATGTCACAAAACTATCGCCTTTAGTTCATTATATATGGTGAGAATATCTTGCTAAAAACGAAATAAAACGTCGAATATGCTTGACAGAGACCAGCTGTCGTGACAGAAGCAAGTCACAATAATAATATCCATTAATGTTTACAAATAATCTTTCAACAATGTTGTATTTTGACCGCTCGCAACACGCCAGCTTGTGACAAATTTAGGGCGCCTGCACCCTGTTTGGCGTGCAATATTAGAAAACTTTGTCGTCAAAATTTTGTCGAAATATCGCGATTTAAGGAGCACTATAAACCATATGCGCAAATAGTGTAATGATGAATATGTACACCCGAAGTTTTCCTTTGCACACTTCTAACTGCTGTCACCATCAACGAATGATTAAAAGTTGTCCTTTTGCAAAAAAGACTGGTGTTTAATTTGCTTTCACATTTTTTCTGTTGCAGTAAGTCACGTTATTGTGTGTGCATTTTTCTTTAAAATTGGCTACCCATGTAAATAGTTGCTTTTATCAGATTTTCAAACGAAGCTAATTCAGCAATTTTTAAGTACAGAACGGCGGGTTGCTTCAGTCAGGTCTTGAACATCAGACGACATGTCAAAAGTCTCATGCCACGCCAGTTAATTCATGACGCTTTTCTACCAAAAAAAATGTTATCGCACGCATTTTGTTTTTGACGGAATGAGAAAAGTTGAACAAATAAAGTAAACAGTGAGTGGAAAACGACGTTAAGGTGAAAAACGGATCGATGAAAAAACTGGAAACATTTTTGAGCCAGTTGTCAATAGATTTACGCCTCTGCAACTGCCGAGTTGAGTCGCGTCGGCGTCGCAAGTGTGAATTGGGCGTAAGAGTGAAAATAAAAAGCAAAATGATTAAAAACGTCGACGTCATTTAGTAGGGCCATGCATACTTGCAGGGACGAGAGGATGCTTTTTAATTCATCGTTTGGCCGATAATCTTTAAGACTTATACCCCGTTTATACGATCGAGCAAACATCGAGCAAACGCCGAGCAAATGTATTCAAAATACGCGTGCTAATTGCTCGACGTCTGCTCGATGTTTGCTAGCATTTATCCAGCTAGTTCGACGAGCTATGGTAATTAGCATGCTAATTAGGAGGGGGGGCGTGTTGTAATTGGAAGGCCTATATAACAGGTGATCAGCTGTGGGCTAAGCCTAGGCCTACATTTGAGCCAGAGGGCGGGGTTCCTTCAGGCCTGCTTGATGTTTGCTCGATGTTTGCTCGATTATGTAAATGGGGTAGTAACCAATCTGAACGGTTAAATGAGAAAAATACAGCAGCAAGTCGCCAATAATGCGGACGTTAGTCGGCATATGGCGTCTACTACACAAAGCAAACCCATTATACTAGAGGCTAGTAATATACAGCTTGAACCGATAAAAAGTAGCCTAAGTTTTCATAATTTTTCTCGTAACTGTATCAAATATTATTTACATATATACTTTCAAAAAATTTTTCACCGAGATTGCTCGCGGTAAATTTGCAATTACTTCACCAGTAATAAATTTATATCATTCCATCGTACCGTAAACGCGTCGCTACACTACCTTGTGAAACGTAGTCAGCTTTGGAATAACCGAGTTGCAAGATAACTTGCAATATGCACGCGTTTACAAATTACTGTGTGACGAGATTTTTAACAAATAGTGTTTTGGGTTTATCACTAATTTGGACAGTATAAAAATTTGAAAATCTGATAACATTTGATGGCATTATGAACTTCCAGCGCCACTGAAGTCTTTTTAGCACATACTGGCGCTTTACAAGTCAGATTATTATTATTATTATTATTATAAAAGTGACAAGTCTAATGTTTTATGGACCACCCGCAAACGCAAGCATCTTGCGTGGGCCAGCTAGGTCCGCGCGTCGACGTCGCAAACAACTATGCAGTGTTTATACGATCGAGCAAACATCGACCAGCTAGCTGGACGTTCTATGGTAATTAGCATGCTAATTAGGAGGTCGGGCGGGTTGTAATTGGAAGGTCTATATAACACGTGATCAGCTGTTGATCAGCTGTAAGAGCCTAAGCCTAGGCCTACTTTTGAGCCAGGGGGCAGGGTTCCAATAGGCCTGCTTGAGCCAATGTTTGCTCGACGTTTGCTCGACGTTTGCTCGATGTTTGCTTCTTATAGGCTATGCTTTATGCATGCGCCATATTTGCTCGATGTTTGCTCGATCGTGTAAACACCCTATTACTAGACACTAGCGACATCACTGATTGTAAATGTTGTAAAACTAGTCAGTGGATTCTATCCCCATACCTGGTTGGCGCAGTTTGCGCACAGTAAAAAATAGGGGGATTTTGTTAAAGATGTACATCAAAATTCTTCCTATTTTTAACTGGGCAAAATATTTCCTTTATCTTTACAGTGAAAAATAAAAGGGGGATTTTTGTTAAAGGTGTACATCAAAACTTTCGGCTATTTTGACCGGGTAATCTATAACCTTAACTAAAAGCCGAGATGGGGGGTTGATCCCAAGAGTGGGGGAACTTAAGCCAAAAAATAGAGGGAACTTGCGCCCGATTTCGGCTCCAGATTTGGGAGGGAAGTTAGAAGCCACATTTATAGCCCACTTCTTATTTGCTTACAATTTGTTACGAATTTGTAGTCAGCTACAACAAACTCTACAACCAAATTTTGCATCGTGAAAAAGCATGCAAAGTTAAATTGTTAGCTTTTGGCAGTACTCTGGTATATGGCAATGGACTCGGCATGTCGAGATGGTTTAATAAAAACCCGAAACTTTTTCGTGACATCCTCATTTCATGGTTTATGATCGCGACTTTTATGGTCGGCGACCGCTATTTTTGCAGAAACTTTCCAGCGGGAAAGTTTCTGTGAAAGTCGGTGTAGTGGAATTTGCGCTTAAGGCTGCTCGCACATGCGCGTCAGAATGAAGCAAAACAAAACACACAACGTCACAAAACACAATTTTTTAAAAAAAAAGTAAAAAAAATGTTTTTTTTGCAGTTCGTACTTTTTTGCCAGACTGCCAGCAACTGGAATTTCTGAAAGCACAGATATTTTTAGCTCGAACCCGGACATTTAAAAGTAATAGTGTTCAGCCGGTCGGATTTGGGGGCTATATATAGATTATGACAACAGAAGTAAAACCGACGGGTGAAGCGTGTGATTATTATCAATTAGAAGTGCTATTATAAGTATTCTATTGGCATTCGGCTTCGGTGGTAAGGCGATTATTGTGAGAATTTTTTCCAGGTTTTAATCACAAATTTATGTTATTGAAAGACTAATTACACAACTGTACAGTAACTTACACTGCACGCCGCTGCCACGCCCACCGATTTAACTGATCGTTCATAAACCCGATCTAACCCTGCTGAACCGGATCTGGTTATACCGGTTCACCCGGTGCGAGTTTATGAACACGGCCTGTAGCTTATGTCTAGAACGTATCATAGACGCATTAAAATCGTTTAAGCTATACGGAGCGAATTGAGGTGAAGCTTGATACATTTTATTTTAGTTTAGTTTAGATGTGTCTTCTACACGCTTAACGAAATCCCGTTTGGCTCATTATAGCGAGTGTGTTTTTGATTCATTTCCTTAGTTGCTCGTAAATCATGAGTTATTAGACGTTTAGCTTAATATGTCGTCGACGTTGGAAACGATTCTCTGCAATCGATATCAATATTCGATAATTCTGCGTTCTGACGGTACAAAATACCGTTACCTTAGGTTCGGCGACAGGCATTATTGCGCACCTCAGAACGTCCTAAGACGGGTCGCCAAAGGACGTCATCTGAACGGACACAAATGCAGTTAGCGTGTTTTCTACGACCAGTCGTAATCTGGACGCGTAGCCGGCGGCCACCCCAACAATCATTTTCCGAATGACCCACATCTTGCCTACGAAAACAAGACTCATGTCGTGGTTACCCCCCCCCCCGCAGTCTGCGCCACATTGGACGATTTTCAAGGTCTACTTACCCTCAAAATCTGTCACATTTTCTTAATCTGAGTAGCCTACCGCAATCTTAGAGCCTTAGGCCTATGTAGGCATAAAATAGTGACGTCATCATGCGTTCGTGAGCTCGGGTATGGCGGCACTTTTGCAAAAAACACGGAAAATGTGAAGTAAGTTAAGCATGCTTTAAGTAGGCTAAATAAGCAAGCAAAATGCCTAAAGTGCGGCGAGAATCTCACCAAATATCACGTCAGTGACTACATGTATTTTGTATTAAGGAAAACATTACAGGGCAAAGATCCTTCGGTAGATCGGTAGGATTACACGACGGTCCAAAAACGTTTTGTAATTTTTGCGAAGTAATCCATTGCCCGCGTCAGCGAACAACACTGGCCCCGCGGTGCAGCCAGCAGACATACTACCGCCCAAATCAGCCGCACAAGTATCTAACATTCGTAGGCTACTACTTATTGTCCGTCCTGCTATGAATAGGAGGCTGAGTACGACTGCCAGACACCAAAAATTCAGGGAGAAGTGAAGCACAAGCTTTAAACCCATGATTTCACTTGTATTCCGCACTCTAGACCAATTAGCTACAATTTTCAGCTATTCAGCTGCTGCAGACAAATCAGACGCCAAGTCTCGATGAATGGGGCCTACCTGGCCTAAGAGTCCATTCGCCGTCACGATGCCTTGTCCACTTCGATCGCTTTCTCTCTCCGTCTCCTGTCAGAGGTACAGTGGTCATCAATATACGGCGACACGAATTGCTCGTGGGCTTTACGGTGATCCCTTAATGCATGACCTTGAGTGACCTTGAGATGGCATTGCGTTGTACAGTTATATAGCCTACCTATTAGAGGTACAGTGGTTGTAGCCATGTGATCGGTGCTAACTGAAGATAGCGATGCAGTAAGTCTAGGCCTAGTTCTGTCGAAATGCTGCGGAGACTGCAGTCCGAAAGTTGATGATGAGGTGACGACGGCGTGCTCATTCAGTAACATCATTTCATCATCATCATCGTCATCATATATCGACGTTGGTATCCTAAAGTCTGTTCCCTTTTAAAGCTTTTTTCTAGTAAATTAAGGCGCGTACGGAGCGACATAACTGAACTGACCGGAACTGACGCGGTTTAGTTTTGGACGAAATGAGCAATGGACAAGCAGGGCGACGCGTACGTAAACGGTGCCAACTGTAATGCGATTCCGCTTGCCCATTGGCCAGTTCGTCAAAAACTAAAACCATATCAGTACATTCCAGTTCAGTTGAGATATTTCGCCCTGTACGCGATTTTACTGCTTATATTACACAGCGATTGCTTTCGTACTGCCTGTGACTACTAACGGTATTCTGTGCTCTTAATCGTGATCAAACGAACGACGGCGCATGATAGCTACGCAACCGAACGATCGGCCGTCGGCGACCGTGCCGTAAGTCAGTGGCTTCTATCCCTGGTGGGCGCAGCTTGCGCTTAGTCAAAAATAGTAGGGGGAATTTTGTTAAGGGTGTAGATCAAACCTCTATTTTTCACCGGACAATAAACAATATTACCAAAACTTCCCTATTTTTGCAGAAAAAATAGGAGAGATGGTGTTTTGTTAAAAGTGTAGATCAAAAATTCTCCTTATTTATCACTGGGTAATCTATGCCTTTAACAAAAACCTCAAAAGAAGAAGAAAGGGCTTGAAACAAAAAATAAGGGTAACTTGAGTTTAAAAGTGGGGGACTTGCGCCCAATTTTGACTCCAGATTTTTTTTTGGGGGGGAGCCACTGACATAAGTGTGACAGTCGGAGCGCGTGAGTGACGAATGTCTGCTGTATATACTGACTGTCCGTTGATATAATGAACTGCCGCAAGCCAAGCGCCGGTGTTCGAGGCAAATGGACACACGCGCTATACACGGTGCGGCAAAATAGTATCTCTTAAAGTTGTTTACCATTTTCTCGGCAACCGCTTGCAATTTGAACACACAATTTTACACACTTGTTACCAGTTTTAACCTACATGAAAAAGTAAAGGCATGTGATATTTTTTGCTGTTGTAAAGTTACGGATTTTATTGCAAGACAATGTCGTAATTTTGCACATTTTAAAACTTGGTGCTAAAATAAATAACGCTTATTGAAAACAACTGGGTCTATTTTGTTGCTAGCGACGTCGAAGTGAAGTAAACTTTATAAACAAAATCCGTACAGTTTTTTTCCTGTAAATTATCGAACGTATTCATTGATATTTTCTCATTAAAACTGAAAGTTGTCGCTAAACTTAAACAAGCACTGCAGATAATCTGAAAAACTTGCCATCGACAAAACTGTTAAAACCTCACTAAAAGATTTAAATACATGTTTAAAAGCTGGCGGTGGACATTTCAAGTTATCACAGTCACTGTTAAGTTGTTTATACTGTTGCGCAAAAAACAATCATGTTTTTTTCAGCGCAAACCTGATGCCCTTTTCGTTCTGCACACATTCCGCTGCAAGTGAACGTGAGAAATGGCGATGTAGGCCTAGTTTCAGAAAAAATGCAATAACCTTGTCATAGTTAAGGATAATTCAATGCCCTACAGCACTTTTGCGTGGGTATAGCCTAAATAGGTAATAAACGTGTAAAAAAAATTTTCAAAATTTTCGGTCTGCCTAAACACCGCAGATCACCACAAATCATCACAGATCAGCTGAGATGGCAGAGTTGTTTAGAACTGTTATGGTTAAAGTTAGGAGTAGGGTTAAGGTTAGAGCAGAATTGTTTAGGGTTAGGTGTAGGTTTAGAGTTATGGTTAGGGTTAGGAGTAGTGAGTGTCATCTCAGCTGATCTGTGGTGATCTGTGGTGTTCAAGCAGGCCCCCAAATTTGTCAGCGATTTTTAAAAAATGGACAAAATATGAGATACTTTTTTGCCGCACACTGTAGAACCTGGCCTACGGAGTCAAGCGACAAAACGGATGTGGGTTGGCGTTGACGCATGCGCACACAGCAGCTGACAGTCAGCCGGGTCTTTATGGCCTCTTTTCTGTCTAGAGCTAAAAGATATATTTTTTAAAGAAAATGTTTGAATTTTAAATTTTTAAAGGTTTAAAAATGTTTTATAGGTTTTTAAGGTTTTTGGTTTAGTGTGCAATGACCACGGTACACAAAATAACGACCTAGGAAAAATGTTTTACACTCTCGATCTTATAAGTGAACGACAAAATGACATAATTGACATCATAGGCCTAACTAAAAAACTTACAATTGAATTTTAAATTAAAAAATGATATATTGTAATAAATTTCGCAACAAATAAAAAAACCTGAATAAATCTGAGTAAGTAAGTAAGTAAGTAAATAAGTAAATTTATATAGCGCATATCATTAAATTAACCTCTAAAGCGCTTAAACCCATTGGCCTTTTGAAATCGTTTTAGGTTTTCAAAAACCTTTAAAACACTAAGTTTTCGGACCAATTTTCCAGCTTTGTTTCTGTGCAACGCAAGACGCAACAAAAATACGCAACAAAATACACAACAAAAGCAGCGGACGTAGCTGACAGTGACACAAACGTCAAGCGTGGCAAGGGCCAAAACGAAAGGACAGTAGAGGTGTTTCGTTGCGTATTTTGCGTACGTTGCGTTGCGTGGAGACCAAACTTAAGACGCGTACAGAGCGACGTAACTGAACTGAACTGACAAGGTTTAGTTTTTGACGAACTGACCAATGAGCAAACAGGTCGAGCCCATTGGTCATTGGTTGACGCGTGAGTGAACGTAATCAATCATTTACTCCACCACGCCGTTAGACGGTGCCTACTGTATTGCATTACTGCTTGCCCATTGGTCAGTTCGCCAAAATTTAAACCATGTTAGTTTAGTTCAGTTACGTCCCTCTGTACGCGTTTTTAAAACGAATGTGTTCGAATCGATTACAGTGCACCTCAGTTCGGGTTGAAACAAGAAGCCCTCCTGTCGCTAGAGTGGGCCAACCGTATGCCGTTGTTTAAAGGGCAGCAAATGTGAACGACTGTTAGTGATTAATAGCAACGTTGGCCCTATCTCTCACCGTTTAGCCACAATACATACAGACAGACAAACAGACAGACCGTACTATATGGCAGACCGTTAAGACAGTTTTATAAGCTCAACGATCGACCCAACAAATGGCCCAGATCCGGTTGGTAATAACCCACACCAGTAAACGACCAGCGCGGTTGACCTTAGAATCGACTCAACCATCAGTCAGCGGTAACAGCTGTTGCTGTCTTAAGTCTTAAAACCTTTAAAAAACGAAGACTGTGCTTCCGGTTGTAGCCGGCGAAAAGTAGAGACAAAGGCGGAAAATTTTTATTGTCTGTCCAATACTTCGCATAGCATTGGACAGAGTATAAAATCACCTGAGTGTTCGTGCGTCCGTGCGTCCAACTTTTCTTAAGCTATTTTCCTTCCACCTTCCCTTTTCCTACACCTATCCCCCTTCCTTTTGTCTTCCATTCCTTTTCTCCTTCCCCCTTTCCCTTCTTTTGACCTTTCCACTTTCCTTTTCCTTTTCCTTCCCTTTCCCCTCCCTTTCTCTTTCTCTTTTCCTTCTTCCATCTTTCTTTTCGTGTCCACGTTCGTACGTCCAATATTTGAGGCGCCATATCTCCGTAACGGTACCAGATAGACGCATGGTCACTATGGACGGCCCATAGAAAGTCGACCCCCGGGAGTCAAATGGTCACGTGACCGATGACGTCACGTGACCCCAAAAGGTCAAGTTTGTGACCCCAATATCTTTGAGGCGCCATAGCTCCGAAACGGTGCCAGATGGACGCATGGTCACTATGGACCATTTATAGTAAAGCGCTGGTGACAAATCGCATGGTCTCGTGACTGACAATGTCTATTGTTTAGTGAAAATAATAGAGAAGGATGAATGGATCATTGCTGCCGTACAATTTGAAATGAAACTGTTTGATTTTTTCTGCCAGTCTAAACAGTTCGCTGATTATATTTATACGAACATATGCTGTAAACTATCGAAATGCATTGGAGAGACTCCGTGTTTGTATGAACATTATCTTGTTTTTATTTTAATATCATACCATTTGATGTAGGCCTAGTATTGCATAACAACTCATAAACAGAAATCACAGCTATCGCTAAAGTGAGCCGACCGCACCTCTTAGCCTATATCCGAAGACCAGCGTCCGCCTTTTGGTCGCGGAAAGAAAGCCAGAGGACATGCCAGATGCCTGCAGTCCCATACACGCTATGGTGATGCTGCTATATCGAACGCTACAGTTAACGCTAAGATACGATACGGTAATTCGACGCATACGGCAATGGCTGCAAGTAGCACATTTGAGACGTAGTTACTATTGACAGTTTGAAGAAGTATCCAACTGTACAATCAGCCAGACAATTGGCATAGCAAAGTGCATATAATGACCCTTCAAGGTCATCCAAGGTCAATGGTTTTTGCGTCATTTGAAAGGACTTGGGGCTGCGCGACTGTCTATTAGTCACCAATAACTGTTTCTCTAACTGTTCCAGAGTTACGACGACTTATCGGTTAAAAACGCACACTATGCTTACTCACCTTTGTTTAGCCCCAAATTTGAAAATGATTCCCTTGCACCGGACAACTGTAATTTTGCAGGCGAAGAGCCGTGGCACCGGACTGACTAATCGTGTTATAAGTTTACAGTAATATCTACCGTTTAGCCACAATACATGCGCCACAGACGACGACAAACGACAGACAGACGACGATGACAGACGACACATCACGTACCAAAACTCGACTTTAACGTTCGGCCAAAAACCAATCAATCAATAATGCCCCGTTTACACGATGAAACAAACATGAAGCAAACTTACATGCAGAGCACACGTCGTGCACGTGTATTTTGAATAGGCCTACGTTTGCTTCATGTTTGCTTCATGTATGCTTTCTCGTGTAAACGGAATATAAAATATCGTAACTCATCTTGACATTAAGGACCTAGCTATTAACACTGACGATTTGCTTAACATTATGTTTAAAATTATTATAGCCAAAATAACATATTTTAAAAAGATTTTCTCTTAAATAGCCGTGACTGTGAACAGTGAAGTGCAAACGCCTTAGCTATAGTTAGGCCTAGCTATAGCTTGCCGACGTCTTATCTCATTCGCCAGGTGGCTGCACCATACAGTGCATTAGCTCACAGTGTGTATCTTTTTGTGCTCACATCTCGCGAATTACAATAAAACCGCCAGCGAAATCCTCTTTCAAAGTATACAAGAACCTTAGCAGTCACTAAGGTGGGCCGACCGTACCTCTTATATCCGAAGCCAGCGTCCGTTTTTTGATCGCAGAAAGAAAGCGATTCCAGAGTGACTACAGTTCCATACACGCCATAGTGACGCTGCTATATCGAACACTACAATCAACTCTAGGATACGATACGGTAGTTTGGCGCACGCGAGTGTTGGTGATAGCTGCAGGCAGAAAATTTGCATTAAAAATTGCGGATAAAACGCATGACATGATCACTGTTGACAGCCAGTAGAAACTCGTCATCGTTCTATCCAACGGCACTCCGTCGCCGACCTCGTACAACGTACGGTCTAGCCACAATACATACGTTACGGAGAGACGACAGACATACAACACATTGTACCCAAGACTAGACTTAACGGGTCAGTCAAAAATTATAGGGCTAACAATTCCAATGAAACGAGCATAGGCCTATAACTCGGTATAAGCAATTACGATGCATGCAGACGATGCTTGTACTACTATATCAGTCTATAAGCGGTGAATAGTAAGCTACAATCGCCACACACAAAAAAACAAAGAATTTTGAGGCACATTACTGATGACAGTGACGTCAAGAAGTTTACAATATATTTAAACAAAAATTAATCCAGCTTAAAAGTAAACTGATAAAATGATTTCTTCTAGCGATTAATCGATTGACTAAAAATTGTTAATTTCTGCAGCTGTAGTATAAAGATTTTCATATTTTCAGTGATCGAGTTCAACACCAGAACGTCGTAAATATTTCCTGTAAATCAGCATAGCGGCAGCAGCAAACCAGTATGGGCGACTGTGTAACGTTTTGCCTACTTTACTCACGCTGCGGTTGTAGTAACGTCGTTTATCGCACGAACGACGTTACTGGCAGTGGCGGTTCTAGCGGACAAAATCTGGGGGTACAACCCCATGGCAAACGCGGTAGCGCGAGCCTATAATAGGGTCTGGGGGCAGAGCCTCCAGCGAGGTCCAGGGGCAGAGCCCCTGGTCAGGGGTTAGAGGGGGTCGCCCCCCCCAAGCTAACGCATTTTTGGTTTTTAAACGTTCAGTGAAAACCGCAAATTTGCACACTTTTCGGCACTTTAAAAACACAAAGGCATCGGATATTTGTGTTATCTTTGCAAAAAATCATAGGTGGCCACGAAACTGAGGGGCCTGGAGCAAAACTGGGGGGCCTGTGTTTCCCCTGCCCTGGCCTAAAACTGCCACTGGTTACTGGACGTTGAGTCGAGTTAGTACTGAGATGGGTGATTGTTTGAGGGTACACTGCCTTCTAAGCCACTCAGAGCAACTCAGCCTGGCCATCCCTTCGTGGGTCGGCAAAATAAGTACTGGCGATCGATGGTTACGGCCACCGAATACTTGCATTTCGAATTGCGGCTAAACCAAGGCAGATAGCGACGTGGTTACTATTGGCAGCCTATAGGAAGTTGCCAACGCCTTATCCAACAGTACAATCGCCGACCTTTTACATACCACGTAGCCTGTCGTTTAGCCACAATACATACGTTACAGACGACAGACAGTCAGACAGGTCGTACCAAACTAAAGTGCGAGCGTTACGGTCGGCTAAATACGTCTGTGCACATTGTGAATAGAGTAGAGATAACGTTTGGATACCGTATACATAGGTTACAATGTATTCGAATCACGTACAGGGGCTCGTAGCGCGCTTCATGGCACAAAGTACCGTACCGCGAATCCACTGCTCACGCCATGGCATAATCGTACAGTGTAGGCCGCCTATACAAGCTTCATTGACCGAACAAGCCAGGAAGATCTGCCAAGCCGTACACAGAATTCATTAGGAAAAACGACGGATCCAGGTGCATGAAAATACGCGCATTATTCACCGTTCTCGTCAATCTGCTGTGTATTGCACTCGTAACCGTAATGATTATTGGGTTCTGTTTGTACACTGGTCTTTAAAAATTCCGCTTTATCGTTTCCAGTTAGTCGAGCACGGCGAAAAAAAACTAGGTCGAATGGAAATGGTTTGATTATTTTATGACATTCAGTGGAATTGTAGGCCTGCACAACAGCTCATACAGAACGAAATGTCACACGCTCAATTTCCAAGCCATTTATCAAAACCTGTTTATAGCAGAACACTACGAAAACACAGTCGGGGTAACAATAACGCACAATATCATTTTAAAACATATAAAAAGATTATAGCGTTGGTGATACGGTAGGCCCAGTACAGTGGCGTAGCCAGAAATATAATTTGGAGACCTTCCGTTTCTTCCCCTACTTTTCTCTCTTTCCTTCCATTTTTCCTTTTTTCCTTTCTTTTTTCTTTCTCCCTTTTTCCTTTTTTACCCGTTACCCTCCCTTTTTCTTTTTTTCCCTACTTTTCAAGCTTTTTCCTTTAAAAGTTGTTTCTCTAAAATCTAGCTAAGGGACTTCGAGGAACGCTCTCAGCATGATCTGGTGCTGAGCCCCAGCCGAAATCGAATTCAGTGCATTGTAGCTTTAAAATATGAGATCTGATAACAACGATTTTAATCATTTTCTTCAGAATCAAGTGATCAAATTTAGTGCAATTTAAACGTGTGTTTTGTCTGCGAATGTGACCATGGAAAGGTGGGACCCTTTGTCTACGCCACTGGTATATAGTGGCAAACCACCCGCCCGCCGTAAAGTAGCAACACAAAACAGAGACACGCTAAGAAGACGGATCCAAGCGTTGATTTATTACCCCGCAGCGACTTAATCAGATCGACAAATGCGATCGCGACAGCTCATTTATTCTGCATGACGTTTTTCTGTGCTGCCCGAAGGACAAATAAACCGATACTCATGTGTTTTAGGCCTACACGTCGTGTGTGTGTTTTTTGCTTTTTACGCCCGACAGCAAAAATGCTAAGCGTAAGCGGGTCTTAGCTATTGTAAAATCCTTCAATCTTCTCCTCCTCCTCGAACACTGGCGTAACCATAGGGAGGGGGGGCACTGGGGGCATGTGCCCCTCCCCCT